>Ga0164290_1000179_pt1 | contig 237734 bp, 209 predicted proteins | sample Micstemetagenome_FD_108782 | JGI IMG/M metagenome (GOLD analysis project Ga0164290, IMG submission 108782) | Contaminated culture microbial community from soil near Moab, Utah, USA - Microcoleus steenstrupii SON62 (Illumina Assembly) | ecosystem: Environmental > Terrestrial > Soil > Soil crust...
CACGCCGTTGCGATGATTGGTGGCTTCTTCGGGCTTGGCGCTCCCGGGCGTGTAGCCCAGGTGGTGGCTCAGCTCCGCCCCCAGGGCGCGCTCGATCAGCGCCTTCTTGAACGCCAGCGACACCGCCTGGACCGCCTGTGCGCTCATCGGACCGGTCACGAACTGGTCAATGAGCTCCTTCGGGATCGACGGCAGTGCCGCCTTGGCCGCCTGCGCGGCCTTCGTCGTCTTTCTGCTTGGCATACATGCTCCTTGGCGTCATGTTATGCCTCGCACACAAAAATCCGGATAGGCTCGCGTCCCCTGCAGCGCACAGTTAGGCCTGCCGTTCATACACCAAAACCGAAGACCTCTCGATACCAGAAGCAACTGTCGGTGTGCCTTGTGGCTCCAAGAGTTGGAGGTCCAGTTTCCACGGGAGTAGGCTGGATAGCTGCTTCGCCCATGCGTCGCTTTCGAATGCCCAATGTCCGGCAGAGGTATTGGGGGCTGTGTAAATCAACTCGAACGCGATATCTAGATCGCTATCCGAACGATGCTCGTTGCGGACACGACTTCCGAAGAAGAAGACGCGCCGAACTAATCTCTTTTGAACCGCCCAGGACGCGACCAACAGTTTGGCCCCCTCAAGTGTCATGGTATCTCATCAGAATTAGCGCGCTTCATCTCCCGCAGCCACACGCACCACAGTCGCAGAGTATCCAACCACAAGTTGCGCACTCCAAATCCACATCGTTATCAAGATGTTCCTTGCATGACCAGCAATAGGTGACGCGGTGCAATCGGGTCGCGATTGCAGGACGGGTACCATTGTCCGGCAAGCCCCTCTCTCGAAGAAACCTCTTGTGCCTATCTTCTATGGATCCGCTTGGGTCATATCCTGGCGCCTTAACGGGTTTTCCGAGCGAGTCCTTGAGGCGGTTGTATGCTGTGACGACTTGGACAAATTCGCTGTCGGATACATCAGCAGATGTCTCCGACTTGAGCATGTCCTGCGGGAAAATGCACCTCGACTTGCCGCGCATCTCAAAGATACGGACGTTGCTATCCGGAACATCGAGTTGATCGGATCGATCGAACAAGATAAGTCCGTGGATGGGATGGCGGGCTAGCCAGAAGACCCAGCCATTTGTAAAAACTCTTCGCGATGGCATACCGAAAAGGCCCAAAGCCAGGGTTCAGGGGCACGAGGAAGCGCCGCTTCCGAGTGTCCCCTGCAACTCCTGGTTCGGCGTAGCTGCCTGAAAGCTGGGATTGAATAGGAACTTCCGAGATCCGTAGTCGCCAAGACTAAAGTAGACAACTCCTTTAAGAAACCTCGTGCTCGGATCATCAAACACACTGGTGCTCCAATCAAAGCCTCCAGAGGTCAACCGAAGTGTCTCCTTATGAATTGTCACGGTATATCCACTCAACAAAGACGATAGCACTGAGAAATCACCAGCGACGGTCGGGTCGTTGAGTTCTATCACGGCATAGTTCTCCCGGGGCTTCGATAGCTGCTTCTGCTTCGAAATCTTACGAAGCAATTTCTGCCGTATCGACGCCGGGTCGTTTTGCGTATGTGTCTTGACATCGTGAACGACAACCCCTTGCGCATCACCTTGGTGAAAAGTCGGCATCACGCAAAAGACTTCGAGGAATATCTTCGAACCGTCAGCCCTTTCTAGGATTATGTCGGATTCGGCTTGGTCCAAATCGATGGTTCGCAACATTCCCTCATAAGCCGTTCGGATGTAATGGCGGTACACGATCAGCTCGGCGAAGATGGCTTCGCAATTACGCCAATCTTTAGCGCTCTCTCGGAGGCGCTTCGCGAAAGACTTTCCGTGCTGGCTGTTGTATTCATCAACCTCTGTGAGGAATGTCAGGAGTTGGACATAGTTCCTGAATGGGTTCAGAAGTCCGTGTTCACGTGCGCTGTAGTAGCCGCGGCGGTATTTCTGGAAGTACTCGCACGCAAGTAGGTCGTGGAACGGGAATCGTTCCTCAGAATCGGAGACTAGGTCTGACACGATTGATTCGGATTCAGGCACAAATGTCGCCGCTACGCCGAACGCCGTGCTTCAGACGACGGCAACGGTATGCGAAGCACGCCGTTGACGGTCAGTTGCAAGCATTCGTTAGGTGCCATTGCCACCAGGGCCCTTGTAAGTAACAAGCCAGCCTTCGGCTGTTGGATGACGACGCAGCGTTGATCCGACGCACTGCCGTGCGTGCTCGGACGCCGAAGCGAAATCGGGGAATATTCGTTCCTGCGGCTGCGGTGGCGCCGAGTTAGAGGGTTGGCGTTGCATGGCGCGGCGACTAATCTCAGGGCCGTATTTGGGGTGACCGCAACCACATGACCCGCAGCCAGTGCAAATAATCCACGAACAACGAGGGCACTCAAGGTCGATTTCGTTATCTAAGCCAGACTTGCATTCATAGCAACCAGTCGTGCGATGAGTTTGGTCGAAAGACCGGGCCAACTCGTATGCGGAAATGGCGGCGGGGTCGATTCCTTTCCGCCGAAGAAACGTACCGTGCTTCTCTATCAGTTCACGCTTGAACTCGGCTTGAAATTCTGGGGAATTGATTGCGTGGCGGAGTTGCTCAAGTACGTCGTTGATGCTTGAACCTGTCACATGTGCGAGGGCACGGCCGGCCTTTTTCCCCCAGGCTTTGCCCTGATAGACGCCTTGGTATAGCGCAGCTACAAGCTCAATTCCAAGAAAACTCTCGACGACACGCTCTGTCACGGTGACTAGAACCTAACGTGGAAGTGAGGGGCAGCCGGAGCGCGCAGCGCTAAGGGAACCAACAAGCGCAGCTTGTTGGCTGTCCCGCTCGACTGCAGGGTTAGACGGATTGTGACTCATCAACTGCAACGTCTTTGAGATGCAGCGTGCTCCTTGCAATTTCCAAGTGCGAAGAGCTATCGAAAGGGGGTGCTCTCCAGACGGAGCCCAAAAGAACTAGCTGTTCCCTTGATGGGCCCGGCGCGGTGAGCCGATCTTCGTTGCGAAGTTCTCTAAGGGTTGCGTCGTAGTACGCCTCTTGGCTGTACAGGGCGAATAATTTGCCGGACTCCGAAACAAATAGCTCCATCGCATTATTGCTAGGCGCGGCATCGGAGAGATAAACCACATGGGTTCGCTTTGTGGCTTTCGCTATCAGAATGACCACTTCAAGAGTTAAATCTGTGCGCATAGGTTCTTGAGGGGAAGCCGTCTAACGGTCGCCTTCACCCGCCGCCGGCGCGAGCAGCGCGACGGGTACCAAACGGCGATGCCGTTTGGCGGTCGGGTGCAAGGGGTGGTTGGGCGTCACTTTTTGCTCAGCGCTCGGACCTCCAGGACTCGGGCTTCACTTTGCGCGAATGAGGAAATTGACCGCGACGTTTACCGGTCGCGTCTCCTCGTCGCCACCTCCTCTGATTACGTGGGAGTGATTCCCGCTTTCGCCTATGCCCTCCCCTGGAATAAAACCACTCTTCACATCAAGAAGGAAGCCGGAAGGGCCAGTTCCCCCAGACCAAAACGCCTTCTTCGGCAGGTCATGGCTGTGTTTCCCAGATTCGCTGATTGCGAACTCCTTGTTCGGCAGCGCTGTCGCGAAAGACTGAGGAGAGCCAAGCAGTCGTTTGGGGTCGATTGCTCCAGAACTATCTAGTCCGCGCAGGAACTGGCCTTGAAGGTTGGGCAACTTACAATGGTCAGTTATGGTGCTCTTGCCGTAGAAACTTCCGATTGCTCGACATAGCTCTGGATATTTATCTGCCGGGGCATCGTCTCCATCACAAGGGATCCAGCCTTGAGCTTTAAGAATCTCCTTAGCGCCCGGCGCCTCGATTGACCCGGCGTAGGCTACGATTGTTCCGATCGGGACGTTATAAGGCAATGGCGCTGCTCCCACTGATCTGCGATCGAGCTCTTTGATGCAGCTAATAATGGCTTGCGGCGCGGACTTTGTGGTCACGTTGCATTCGCGGGAAATTGCTTCGTTTGCAGCCATACCATGGACTGCCAGAATCGCAACGGCTGGGAATATCTTATTCACCGTATGGTCTCCTTAAGCTGTTGTTGCAACCACCAATCCTCAAAGGTGTTTGTGGGCGGACCCGCTTGTCCTGAAGCGTAACCCTGTTTAAGGGAACCATCCTGCTCCTTCTTGTCGGGCGCAGATACCATCTTGCCTGAGGGAGGAGCATTCGGTGGCTTATCCTGGAATTCGATTTCAAAGACCCCGGGGATCCCGATCTTCTTCAACTGAAGACCTGACCACAGTTCGTACGCTACAAGAGAGAAGACAAACAGCGAACCTATTGCAACAAGTAAGCGGCTAGGCCGTGCTTCCCCGGAATGTTCCATGGTCTCTATGACCCTAGACTGAGCGCCCAACTGAAATTAGGCACCCTAATAGGTGCTTTATAAAGCGCCATACAGGCGACTTCGCTGCGCTGCGGCATGAAAGTCCGCCAGATTGTCAACGTATTGGTCGAATTTAGAACGACCTAAATGAGAATTGCAAACACACCTTACGAAGGCCGCCTTGCGTAAACCTCGGGGCGGCAAGCGAGGAAGAGAAAAGGCCCGCAACCGCGGGCCTTTTCCTATCACTGACAGAGGCATTCGCCGCTAAGCAAAATCCCCCGACTGAATCCTCTTCACCCCCTTCTTCGCCATCTCCTTCCACGCTGCCTCGAGCCCAGTCCCTCCGAGGTTGATTCCCCGGCAAGCGTCCTCGATCACGGCAGCCTGAAACCCCGCCGTCGTCGCATCCATCGCGCTCCACCCCACGCAGAAGTCCGTCGCGAGGCCGGCCAGATAGCAGCGCTTGATGCCGCGCTGCTTCAGATACCCGCTCAGCCCGGTCGGCGTCTTCTTGTCCGCCTCCATGAACGTGGAGTAGCTGTCCACATCACGGTGATAGCCTTTGCGGATCACGAGCATCGCGTGCGGAATATCGAGCCCGGGGGCGAACTCGGCGCCTTCGGTGCCTTGCACGCAATGGTCCGGCCACAGCACCTGCTTGCCGTAGGGCACGTCGATCATCTCGAAAGGCTTCTTGCCTTCGTGCTGCGAAGCGAACGAAATGTGATCGGCGGTGTGCCAATCCTGAGTCATCACGACGTACTGGAATTTCTTGGCGATCTCGTTGATCAGCGGAACGATCTCGTCGCCGTTGTTGACCGCCAGAGAACCGCCGGGGATGAAGCACTTCTGCACGTCCACGACGATGAAGACATCGGTCGGACCGGGTTTGATCTTGCCGCTGGCGAGGGCCTGAGCGATCCAACCGGCGGATGTGCCGGCGACGGCCGCACCGGCGGCCAGTTTCATGAAGCTGCGACGATCGATTGCACTCATTTCGTTCTCCCCTCGGGTTGCTGCGTTGGTCAGTGGGCGTACCGCGCGGTCAGGCGCCGCCGTGCGCTTCGATTTTGGGACTTTCCTCTACCCCCAGCAACGCGCTGGCTCGCACGCGTTGCGTTGACGGTAGATCCGATTGCCCATGGGCATCCAGTACGACGCCGAAGCGCTGCTTTGCCTCGGCGGCGGAGTAGTAGCCGCGCAGCACGTCGCGGGCCACGTCGATCGGATCGCGCGCGAAGGGATTGCCATAACCGCCGCCACCCGGGGTGGAGACGGTGACGGTGTCGCCTTCGGCAAGCGGGATATCCTGATCCTTGGAGCGGTGCGGCGGCACGTATTCGGTGCCGCGCACTTTGGCGTGCACGGCGTTGGTGCCGCCGTCTTCGCCGCCGAGCGCGCCGCGCGGGCCGAAGCGGCCGTGGTCCATCACCATGGAGGCGCGGGCTTCGCCGCGCCGCAGTTTCACCGCATAGGTGACGCCAAAGCCGCCGCGCTTCTCGCCGGCGCCGCCGGAGCCTTCGTGGATTGCGTAGCGCTCGAAGACCACCGGATACCGCTGCTCCATCACTTCGATGGGCGTGGTCTTGGAAATGCCGATGGTGGAGCAGCCGTTCGAGATGCCGTCGCCCGCGCGCGAGCCGCCGTAGCCGCCGCCGGAGATGACGTACATCACGTACTGACGACCGGTTTTCGGGTCCATGCCGCCGAGCGCGAAGTTGCCCGACGTGCCGGCCGGTGCGGCGAACAGCCGATCGGGGATGGCTTTCACGAGTGCGTCGAACACGGCTTCGGCGATGCGTTGGCTGACTTCCGCTGCGCAGCCCGAAACGGGGCGCGGATATTTCGCATACAGGAACGTACCCTCGGGCTCGACGATCTTCAGCGGCTCGAACGTGCCGGCATTGATCGGCACTTCGGGAAAGACGTGCTTCACCGCGAGGTAGATCGACGACTTGGTGGTGGCGATCACGCTGTTCATCGGCCCGGAGCAGGGCGGCGACGAACCGGTCATGTCGAAGGTCAGCGTATCGCCGGCCTTGGTGACGGCCATGACGATCCGCAGCGGTTCGTCGATCACGCCGTCGGAGTCGACCCAGGCTTCGCCACGGTAGGTGCCGTCAGGGATGCTCGCGATCTTCGCGCGCATCTGCTGCGCAGCGCGGCGCTTGAGCTCCGTGATGGCGGTTTCCACCTCGTCGGCGCCGTAGCGGTCGAGCAGGGCGGTGAGTCGCTTCTCGCCGACGGCCAGTGCGGCGGCCTGGGCCTGGATGTCGCCGATGCGCTGGTCGCCCAGGCGGATGTTGGAGAGGATGATGGACAGAATCTCTTCGTCCAGCACGCCGCGCTTGAAGAGCTTCACGGGCGGCAGGCGCAAGCCCTCTTGCTCCACCTCGGTTGCATTGGCGGAGAAGCCACCGGGTACCATGCCGCCGGTGTCGGGCCAGTGGCCGGTGTTGGCGAGCCAGCACCAGAGCCGTTCGCGATAGAAGAACGGCTTCACGAACTTCACGTCCATGAGGTGCGTGCCGCCGAGGTACGGGTCGTTGACGATGTAGACATCACCGGGCGACAGGTCGCGCGCCCGCTCGATCACCGCCTGGGTGGAGAACTGCATGGTGCCCACGAAGACGGGCAGGCCGAGATCGCCCTGCGCGATCAGTTCGCCGGTGTCGCGATGGTAGATGCCGTCGGAGCGGTCGAGCGCCTCTGAGATCACCGGGCTGAAGGCGGATCGCACGAAGGCGAGATCCATCTCGTTGCAGACCTGCTGGAGCCCGTTCTGGATGACGGAGAGGGTGATCGGATCCATGGGGCGGCGCGCACTGGCGGGGAACACGAAGTGTAGCGCTTGTGTCACACCCAAGGCAGTTTCCTGATCCGTCCGGATCGGGTTAGAGTGCGCGGCAACATCGTTCCTGGAGGCCCGATGAAGGCAGCGGTGGCGCTGGACTGGCTGATGGCCGGGTTCATGGGGTTGTTCGTTCCGGTGGGGCCCATCGTGGCCACCGCCATTTCACGCGATCCGGCGTACCTGCGCGAATACCGGCGCACCGTGCTGAAGGGGGCCCGCCACCTCCGGGGCCAGGTGCGCTCACGAGCCTTCTCGCGCTACGTGCTGTACCAGCGTGACCGCGTCTTCCGGCGCGAGGCCGTGGTCGGCGAGTGCACCCATTGCGGCAACTGCTGCATGCACCGCAGCTGCATCTTCCTCGACTGGAGCGAGCAGGGCGAATCGCGCTGCCGCATCTACAACACCGGTTTCTGGAAGAAGCTCGCCTGCGGCCGCTATCCGGAAAGCGGGATGGACATCGCGCTGTACCAGTGCCCGAGTTTCACGGCGGTCCCCGGGATGGAACAGGTGCAGCGCCGCCGGGTGATTCCGCTGGTACCCGTGCCGACCCCGCCGACGGAGGCGCTGCAGCGCCAGAGCATGCAATAGAACTGGCATGGCGGGGTAATACCCCTGTCACGGGAGCTACCTAGGCTGCGGTGGGTTTTCATGGTGCCGCACCGGCGGCAAGGGATCCCTCCTGAAGCCCGACGATCTGACGTTCCTCGACCGCATCGACCAGCGGGTCTTCGATGCGATCTACTCCCGCTCCCTGGTCTACAACACCTGCTGGGAAGACCCGGCGGTGGACCGGCAGGCTCTGCAGCTCAACCCGGATGACGTTGTCCTGGTCATCACCAGCGCGGGCTGCAACACCCTGGATTACGCCCTGTGCGGGCCGCGGCGGGTTCATGCGGTGGACGCCAATCCGCGCCAGACCGCCCTGCTGGAACTCAAGCTGGCCGGCATCCGGCGGCTCGCGTACGACGACTTCTTCAAGGTCTTCGGGCACGGCCGGCATCCGCAGTTTCGCGAGATCTACGGGGATGCGCTGCGGGCCGACCTGTCGCCGTTCGCCCAGGCCTTCTGGGATCGCAACGGCAACTGGTTCACCCATCCGGAGGAGCGCGGGAGTTTCTACTACCACGGGCTGGCCGGCATCGTCGCGCGCGGGATGCGCGGCTACCTCAAGCTGCGGCCCAAGCTCGAGCGCGCCATCCGCGACCTGACCGACGCGCCTAGCGTCGACGAGCAGCGCCACATCTACGACAGCCGCATCAAGCCGCTGTTGTGGAACAAGCCCATGAACTGGATGCTGGGGCGGCAGCTCACGCTGTCGCTGTTGGGTGTGCCGCATCCGCAGCGGAAGGAAGTGCAGGCCCAGCATCACGGCGGCGTGGCCGGCTACGTGCGGCACGCCATCGAGTACGTCTTCCGGTATCTGCCGGTGACGGACAACTACTTCTGGCGCGTGTACCTGCGCGGGCACTACACGCAGCACTGTTGTCCGGAGTACCTCAAGCGTCAGGGGTTCGAGCAGCTGAAGGGTGGGCTGGTGGACCGCGTGATGCCGCATACGTCGACGGTCACGGAGTTCCTGCACTCGACGTCGGACCGGATCTCGAAGTTCGTGCTGCTCGATCACATGGACTGGATGAGTTCCTACTATCCCGACGCACTCGCGGCCGAGTGGGAGGCCATCTTCGATCGTGCCGCGCCGGGCGCAAGGGCCATCTTCCGTTCCGCGCACGCCAGGCCGCGGTATCTCGATCGCGTGTCGGTCGCCGCGGTCGGCGGACGGCAACCGGTCAAGGAGCGCCTGCGCTTCCACGACGAGTGGGCACGAGAGCTCACGCGGAAGGATCGCGTGCACACCTACGCCGGGTTTCACATTGCCGATGTCCTCGTCCCCTAGAAGTATGCTGCTTGCCGATGCGCGGGTGCTGTTCCGCCTGTTGCGCGGACAGCCGCGCAAGGGGACGCATGCGGAGCGCCTGGCCGCGTTCTACGGGCCGCAGGCGGAGCACTACGACCGGTCGCGCGAGCGGTTGCTGCACGGCCGGCGTGAACTGATCGAGCTGCTGGACGTACCGCCGGGCAGCACGGTGGTGGAATTGGGCGGCGGTACGGGGCGCAACGTGGCGCACTTCCGGCAGCGGCTCGCGTTCCTCAACCGGGTCGAGATCGTCGACCTGTGCCGGCCGCTGCTGGAGCAGGCGCGGCAGCGCGTGAAGGAATGGCCGAACGTCCACGTGATCGAAGCTGATGCGACTGCCTACGTGCCGTCGCAGCCGGTCGACGCGGTGTATCTCTCCTATTCACTGTCGATGATCCCGGACTGGTTCCGCGCCATCGACAATGCGCTCGCCATGTTGAAGCCGGGCGGGCTGTTGGGCGTGGTGGACTTCTACGTGTCGCGACGCGATCCGACGCCGGGGTTCGCGCGACATAGCGCCTTCGCGCGCAGCTTCTGGCGGGCGTGGTTCGATCGCGACGGCGTGTTTCCCAATCCGGATCACCTGCCCTACCTGACTTCCCATTGCAGCACCGACGTGCTGCTCGAGCGGTCCGGCACCGTGCCCGGCATTCCGTTCGTGCGTGTGCCGCACTACCTCTTCATCGGCCGCAAGCGGCGGCCGGTGCGTGGGGTGCTGGCCTAGTCGGTCGAGTGGCGGCTGCGTCTCGAGACGAATCCCGCGAGGCCGATGCCGAGGGCGTAGAGCACCGCAGCGTTCAGCAGGTGCCAGATGAAGTGCGTGCCCGATTGGAAGACGTGGCACACGGCGAGATCGATGGTCCGCAGCGCCAGTGACAAGGCGAAGAGAATCGTGGCGATGACGAAGGGTGCGGACAGCGCGCCCTTGGTTGCCACGAAGGAAATCGACACGCCGCCGAGCACGGCCAGCGGCGGGACGTAGGCGACGGAGCCGTTCAGCCACTCGGCGTTGAAGTAGCGTTCGATCATGTACGCCGTGACGGCGTAGCTCATGACCATCAGCACGGCGTAGATGTTGCCGAACCCCACGGCACGCACGAGCAGCCGTTGCAGGAAGAACCAGATGAAGAGGGCGATCGCCGCCGTGTCGAGCGCAGCGGCCGACTGTGTGGCGAAGGTGTGGAAGATGAGGCTGCAGATCCCGACGAGGGCGGTGAGGAGGGCGAGCACACGGAAATCCCATGGCCGCCCCCGTCCTTTGCGCCAGACCAGCCAGGCCGCCAGCACGAAGCCCAGGTTCGAAGCCGCGTTGAGCGGTTCCTCGAAGAAACCGGGGCCGGTGCGTTCGCAGTACAGGTCGATCTCGCGAAACCAGTTCATGGCACTCCCGCGGGTAGTCTTGGCCAGCCCGGACCATACACGTTAAGCGCCCGTCATGTGCGAAAGGCGGTAGCGCAATCCGCGACTTCGAGGTGCGCGATCTGCGCTACGGTCGCAGCGAGGGGAACTTTTCTAACGTGGCTCTTACGATTCGCCCCGGGTCGCACCACACGATCCGAAGTCCCACCGCCGCCGACTACCGACACCTCAAAAAGGGGAACACCATGAAACTCGTCATCACCGCCGTCGCGCTGTGTCTTGCCGTTTCCGCCCCCGCCTTCGCCCAGACGCAGAAGGAGAAGATGAAGGGCTGCAACGCCGAAGCCAAGACCAAGGCCCTGAAGGGCGACGAGCGCCGCGCCTTCATGAGCCAGTGCCTGTCCCTCACCGCTGCCGAGAAGGTGGAGCGGCAAGCCCAGGTGGACAAAGCCAAGGCGTGCATCGCCGAGGCGAAGGGCAAGGCCCTCAAGGGCGATGCGCGCAAGAAGTTCGTGAGCGAGTGCTCCGCCGCCTGATCCACGGTTTCACCCGCAGTCTCCTGACGTAGCTCCTCCCCCCTTGGCCGGGACACGAAAGTGTCCCGGCCTTTTCTTTGGGTTCGGGGGTTCACGTCAAACAAATGGGGCGGCTGGCCAGATGCACTCCTTCCCCCAGCAGAGCTGGGCGAAGGTTGGGATGGGGGCAGGCCATGCCCGGATGCCTTTGTCATCGAGACCGCAGACCTGAGCGGCCCCCACCCTATCCCTCCCCACCTGCGGTGGGGGAGGGGATGCACCGCATTCCCGGCTTCGCCGGGAGTGTAGTACTCCTTCCCCCAGCAGAGCTGGGGGAAGGTTGGGATGGGGGCAAGGCTGTACCCGGATGCCTGCGTCATCGAGATCGCGCACGTGGGCGGCCCCCCACCCTATCCCTCCCCCACCTGCGGTGGGGGAGGGGATGTACCCCGTCCCCGGCTTCGCCGGGAGTGTAGTGCTCCTTCCCCCAGCAAAGCTGGGGGAAGGTTGGGATGGGGGCAGGCGACGAACGCTAGTCGGGAATGACAGCCACCGCCTCGATCTCGATCAACAACTCCTCCAGCACTAACCCGGGCACGCCCACCATGGTGCTCGCCGGTGCCTTCTCCGGGTTGATGTACTTCGCCCGCTCCTCCCCGACCATCTTCCACTTCTCGCGGTCGAGGTTGACCACGTAGATGTTGAACTTGAGCACGTTGTCGATCGTGGCCCCGGCTGCAGCGAGCGCGATCTTCATGTTCTCGAACGTCTGCCGCGTCTGCGCCCGCAGGTCGCCGGGGAACAGGACCTTGCCCTTGTCGTCCCACGAGACCTGACCGCTCACGAAGATCAGCTTGCCTTCGACCACGGTAGTCACCTGCGAGAACATCGGCGAGGCGAGCAGACCCTTGGGGCGCAGATGCTCGACGGCGAAATCATCCGCGTGGGCAGTCGAGGCGAAGGCCAACAGGGCAAGTGCGAACAGCATCAGACGTTTCGGCATGTTGGTCTCCCGGAAGTTGTCGTTGGCTACGTGACCTGCACCAGCAGGTTACCCAGCGCATCGCGGGTCACGCGGTTGCCGGGCTCCACGACGATAGTCGTGTCGAGCTGTTCGATGATCGCCGGGCCCTGGAAGTTCGCGCCTTCGGGCAGCCATTCGCGGCGATAGACCGGCGTGTCGACCCGGCCGCCGTCGAACCAGACCGGACGCTGCGCCACGCAGGCTTTCTCGAGCGAGGTCGCCGGGGCGCCGCGCCCGAGCGCCTCGAACGACAGCGGATTGCGCCGCCCGATCACGGCGGTGTGCAGGTTGACGAGCACCGGGCGGATCTCGGGCAGCCGCACCTGGAACCGCTGCCAGTAAGCCGCTTCGAAGGCGGCCCGCAGTTCGTCCCGCGTGATCTCCGGCCGATCGATCGGAATCGAGAGCAGGTGGCTCTGGCCGAGGAACTGCATGTCGGCCTCGAACACGCAGTCGATCCGCTCCACGGTGACGCCCTCGCGCGCGATCATCGCGCGACCTTCCTTCATCTGCGCTTCCAGCACCGTCCGCACCAGCGTGTCGGGCAGGTCGGCCAGCGTCACGTTCACGGTGCGCACGTAGTCGTGCCGCAGATCAGCAACGGCGCAGCCGAGGGCATTGGTGAGACCTGGTCGTGCCGGAATCAGTACCCGCGGAATACCCAGCTCCCGCGCCAGCGCGCAGGCATGTAGCGGCCCCGCACCGCCGAACGCGAACAGCGCGAAATCGCGCGGATCGTGTCCGCGCGCGAGACTCACCATGCGGATCGCGCCAGCCATCCGGTCGTTGGCGATGCGGATGATTGCGGCCGCGGCGCCGTCGGTGTCGAGACCCAACGACTTGCCGATGCGCTCCAGGATGATCGAGCGCACATCGTCGACCTTCACCTCGGCATCCACTGCGAGAAGCTTGGTGGCGTCGAGCCGCCCGAGCACCAGGTTCGCATCGGTAATGGTCGGCTCCGTGCCGCCGCGCCCATAGCAGATCGGTCCCGGTCGGGCGCCCGCGCTTTCCGGTCCGACCTGGAGCATGCCTGCGTCGTCGATGCGCGCGATCGAACCGCCGCCGGCACCGATGGAATGCACGTCCACCATGGGAACGTGGATCGGCATCGCATACTCGAGCTCGAGCTCGGAAGAGAGCCGGGGCAGGCCGCCTTCCACCAGCGCGACGTCGGTGGAGGTGCCTCCCATGTCGTAGGTAATGAGCCGCGGAATGCCCGCTGCCCGCCCGGTGGCGGCAGCGGCGATGACCCCGGAGGCCGGACCCGACATCACCGAACTTACCGCATGTTCGTGCGCGATCTGGGCGGCGACCGTACCGCCGTTGCCCTGCATGACCAGCAACTCGCGAGCAAAGCCGCCGTCGGTCAGTCCAAGCCGCAATCGGCGCAGGTAGCGTTGCAGGACCGGCTGCACCGAAGCATTGACCGCTGCGGCTACGCCACGCTCGTATTCGCGATATTCGGCGAGGATCGCGTGACCCGCGGTGATGTAGCCGTTCGGCCAGAGTTCGCGGGCGATGGCGACGGCACGCAGCTCGTGCTTCGGTTCGCGATAGCTGTGCAGGAAATGGATGACGAGCGATTCGCAATCGGCTGCGAGCAACCGTCGCACAGCGGCGCGCACCGCGTCTTCATCGAGAGGCATCAGCACTTCGCCTTCGGCGCTGATGCGTTCCGGCACTTCCAGGCGCAGCTCGCGCGGAATCAGCGGGACGAACGTACCGGTGAGGCCATAGGGTGTCGGCCGCGTGCGGCGCCCCAGTTCGAGCACGTCGCGGAAACCCTGGGTCGTGATGAGTCCGACGCGGGCGATCTTCCGCTCCAGCAGCGCGTTCGTGGTGGTGGTGGTGCCATGGATGATCACCTCCAGCCGCGCGAGATCGGTGTCGGCTGCCTCGAGCGCTTCGAGCACGCCCACCGCCTGGTTGGGCACCGTCGTCGGCACCTTGGCCACGCGGATGTCGCCGGATTCCGGATCCCACAGCACCAGATCGGTGAAAGTGCCGCCGACATCGATTCCTGCGAGGGTGGGCATGGGCGATCCGATGGAGGGTGCTGGTGGTCGAAAAACCGAAGGCTACACTGCCGACGAGCGCGAGCGGGTCACCCCAAGCCTGAGCTTCCCGGTGCTAGACTGCGAGCGCGTCGATCGCTGGTATCCGCCTGACGAGGAGAACCGATCATGCATACCCTGGATGCACCCGCCCGCTACAAGCTGACGGTCGAGGACTACCACAAGCTCGGAGACCTCGGCGTCTTCGCGCCCGACAGCCGCATCGAGCTGATCGACGGCGACCTGATGGTCATGGCCCCCATCGGCGGGCCGCACATCGGAACCGTCAACCGGCTCACGAAACTGCTCGTGTTCGCGCTCGGCGACCGAGCCGTGGTCTCGTGTCAGAACTCGGTGACCCTGCCGCCTCATTCCGAACCGGAGCCGGACTTCGCCGTCCTGAAGCCGGGAGCGGACACCAGGCTGGCCCACGTGCCGAGAGCCGACGACGTGTTCTGGCTCATCGAGGTGTCCGATACCACGGTTCACTATGACCGCGGGACCAAGCTTGGCGTCTACGCGCGCGCCGGGATCCGCGAGGTCTGGATCGCCAACGTCGATCGCCAGGTGATCGAGGTGTATCGCGATCCGCTGGAAGGCCGGTATCGCACGGCGTTCGAAGTAGCGCGACCGGATGCCGTTTCGCCGGGGGCGTTTCCCGATCTCTCGTTCGAGATCGCGGAGATCTATCGGTAGGGCAGTCACGCTGTTTTCAAACGGCGAGGTACTGATCGCGCACTTCGCTGTTCGCGAACAGTTCTGCCATGGTGCCGGTGAACCGGATGACGCCGCTTTCGATGATCGCCGCCCGGTCGGCGATTGCGGTGGCGAAGCGGAGGTTCTGCTCGGAGAGCAGGATGCTCAAGCCTTCGCGCTTCAACTCGGCGATGACCTTGGCCATTTCGTCCACGATGACCGGGGCGAGCCCTTCGGAGGGTTCGTCGAGCAGCACGGCGAGCGGGTTGCCCATGAGCGTGCGCGCGATCGTCAGCATCTGCTGTTCGCCGCCCGACATCTCGCCGCCGCGCCGCTCGCGCATGCGGCCCAGGTTCGGGAAGAGTTCGAACAGCCGCTCCGGCGTCCATGAACGAACGCCGTCGCGTGCGGGGCGTCGTGCGACCTCGAGGTTCTCCATCACCGTGAGCCCGGCGAACACGCGACGCTCTTCGGGCACGTAGCCGAGTCCCATGCGGCAGACGCGATACGGCGCAAGCGTATCGATGCGCTTGCCGAAGAACCTGATCTGCCCCCTCTTCGCTCGCACCAGACCCATCAACGTCTTGAGCGTCGTCGACTTGCCCGCGCCGTTGCGGCCGAGGAGGGCGACCACCTCGCCGCGACGCAGTTCGAGGCCGACGCCATAGAGGATCTGCGCGCGGCCGTAGCCGCTGTCGAGATCGCTCGCTCGCAGCAGCGCCTCAGGCGTCACCCGGCGTCTCCCAGATAGATGCGCTTCACCTCGGGATCGATACGCACCTCCTCCTGCGTACCCTGTGCCACCAGCCGCCCGCGATCCAGCACGACGATGCGATCTGCGTGGCCGAAGACGACATCCATGTCGTGCTCGGTGAACAGCACCGAGAGGTCGCGCTGCGCGGAGATTCTCGAGACCAGCGCCATCAGTTCGTGGCGTTCGCGCGGCGCCATGCCGGCGGTGGGCTCGTCCATCAGCAGCAGGCGCGGCGCGTTGGCGAGTGCCATGGCGAGTTCGAGGCGCTTCACGTCGCCGTAGGCGAGTTGGTCGCATGGGCGATCGCTTTGCGATTCGAGGCCGACGGCTGCGAGCAGCTGGTGCGCTTCGTCCTTGGCAGCAGAGGTTGCTTCGCCGAGGAGGCGTAATGCCTTGCGTTGATGGGAGAGCAGGGCGAGCTGGACGTTCTCCAGCACGGTCATTGAACCGAAAGTGGCGGCGATCTGAAAAGTGCGGCCGACGCCCTTGCGGAAGAGCTTGCGCGATGGGAGCCCGGTGACGTCTTCGCCGTTCAATCCGACGCGGCCGGCATCCGGGCGGATCTGGCCGCCGATCATGTTGAAGCAGGTGGTCTTGCCGGCACCGTTGGGGCCGATGAGCGCGACCCTCTCGCCGGCGGCAACGGAGAACGAGACGCCTGTGACGGCGTGGACGCCACCGTAATGCTTCTCGAGCTTGTCGACGGTGAGGAGGGTCATGGGGTGTGGCTGCCGCGATTGCCCCCATCCCAGCCTTCCCCCACCGCTGGTGGGGGAAGGAGAGAAGCGCGACGATCGATGAAGCCGATCGTCGAGAGTCCGGGCGTGCCCCCATCCCAGCCTTCCCCCACCGCTGGTGGGGGAAGGAGAGAAGCGCGACGATCGATGAAGCCGATCGTCGAGAGTCCGGGTGTGCCCCCATCCCAGCCTTCCCCCACCGCTGGTGGGGGAAGGAGAGAAGCGCGACGATCGGTGAGGCTGATCGTCGAGAGCTCGGGCGTGCCCCCATCCCGGCCTTCCCCCACCGTTGGTGGGGGAAGGGGTGTACATCCCCTCCCCCAGCAAAGCTGGGGGAGGGTTAGGGTGGGGGCAACGATGCACTCCCACCGCGAATGAGACATCCCACCGCCGATCAAGTCGCGCTCCCGCGAACGATCCGGCGCAGGCTGCCCACTACGCCGCGAGGAAACACCAATACCAGCACCAGAATCGCCAACCCCAGGATCAACCGCCAGTACTCCGTCCGCCGCAGAATCTCGTCCTGCAACCACGTGAACAAGGCCGCACCGAACACAGGCCCCGTCAAAGTCTGCACGCCGCCCAACAGCACCATCACCAGGCCATCGACCGACCGCGAAATCGCCATCACATCGGGCGCGAGGCTGCCTTTCGAGTACACGTACAGCGCCCCTGCCAGACCGGCAGCCGCACCGGCCACGGGGAACGACAGCCATTGCACGCGCTTTACGTCGATGCCGATCGCATCGGCCCGCAGATTCGCATCGCGTCCGGCCCGCAGCGCATAGCCGAACGGCGCATGGATCACGCGCCAGAGGGCCGCGATGGCCATGGCGCACAGCGCGACGGTCAGCCAATAGAAGCGCGTCTTGTCGGCGGCCCAGGTCGCCGGCCAGACGCCCACCAACCCGTTGCTGCCGCCGGTCACATCGTCCCATTGCCATGCGACCGACCAGACGATCTGCGCGAAGGCGAGCGTCAGCATTGCGAGGTACACGCCGGTCAGCCGCACGCAGAACCAGCCGAACCCGAGAGCGAAGATCGCCCCTGCCAAAGGCGCAGCCGCCAATGCCACCAGCATCGGCGCCCCCGCTTGCTTGGCAAGCAGGCCGGCCGCGTACGCCCCGATGCCAAAGTACGCTGCATGGCCGAAGGAAGCCATGCCGCCCGGCCCCATCAGGAAATGCAGGCTCGCGGCGAACAGCGCGAAGATCGCGCAGTCGGTGGCGAGCACCAGGGTGTAGTCGTCTACGAAGGCCGGCAGCACCGCGAGCACGATTGCTGCGGCAAGGGCGATCGCCCAGAACGTCCGCGATGGCGTGGGCACGTGCTCGACGGAGCCGGCCGGCTCGCGCGCACCGCGCAGCGGTCGGCCGGCGAAGCCCCACGGTCGGAACGCGAGGGTCAACGCCATCAGCACGAACTCCACCACCAGGGTGAGCTTCGAGAAGTTGAGCGTAAGGCCGAGCACCTCGACGGTGCCGAACGCGAAACACAGTGCCTTCACGATGCCGATCACGCCGGCCGCGAGGAACGCGCCGCCGAGACTGCCCAGGCCTCCCACCACCACGACCACGAATGCATCGGTGATCGCGATCAGATCGAGGCCCAGACTAGCCGGTTCCCGCGGCATCTGCAGTGCGCCCGCGAGGCCCGCGAGCCCGCTGCCCAGCGCAAACACACCGGTGAAGAGCCACACCTGATTCACGCCCAGCGCGCCGACCATTTCGCGGTCTTCGGTGGCCGCGCGGATCAGCACGCCCCAGCGCGTGCGTTCCAGCAGCAGCTTTAGGGCCAGCAGTACGACCGGCCCCAGGACGATCAGCAGCACGTCGTACTGGGGAATCGGCTGGCCGGCCAGTTCGATCGCGCCGCTCAAGCCCGGCGCCCTGGGCCCCAGGATGTCTTCCGGACCCCAGAGCAGCAGCGCGACGTCCTTGACGATCAGCACCACCGCAAAGGTCGCGAGCAACTGGAAGAGCTCCGGCGCACCGTAGATCCGCTTCAGCACCGCAAGCTCCATCAATGCGCCGAGTACGGCGACCCCGATCGCCGCGATCAGCACCGCACTCCAGAAGCCGAGCGCGCCGCCGCCCAGATGCTCCGCCAGCCAGATCGCGCCGTAGGTCCCGAGCATGTACAGCGAGCCGTGGGCGAAGTTCACCACCCGGGTGACGCCGAAGATCAGCGACAGGCCCGAGGCAAGCAGGAACAACGTGGAAGCATTGGCAAGCCCGTTGACGAGCTGCGCCAGGAGGTCGGCGGACGTCATGACGGCGAGCGGGCTCCGGCGCGCACCCCATCGTCATCGGCGGCTCGCGGACCAGTCCCATCGAGCGGGCGCGGCATCCGTTCGGTCCCGGGCGTCCCCCCGACCCGGAACAATTCCCTGTTCCCCATCGAGCGATGGTACGAACTTTCCCGCCGCCTTGCATCCGTAGTTCGGTCAGTGTCGCCGGGCCGCCCCAAGACACTGACGCGCCCCTTGGGGGCAGCGACCATAGGGAGCGTGGGGGGGCGTTCAGTCAGTGTCGCCGGGCCGCCCCAAGACACTGACGCGCCCCTTGGGGGCAGCGACCATAGGGAGCGTGGGGGGCGTTCAATTCATTGTGCGCTGGCGAACGGAAGGGGCGGGGGCACGCTCCGAGAATGAACTTCATCGCCTCCGTCCCGGAATTGAGTTCGCCATGAAGAACCTCACCTCCCTCACCGACGTGAAGACCCTGCGCACCCGTGCCCGCCAGCACCTGGCCGGAGGTGCCGTGACGGCCGGCTACGGTGCCGACCGCGAGGTGGTGCTCAAGCTCCTGAACGACGCGCTGGCCACCGAGATCGTCTGTGTCCTGCGCTATCGCCGGCACCATTTCATGGCGAAGGGCATCCAGTCGAAGAGCATCGCCGACGAGTTCATGGTGCATTCGAACGAGGAGCAGTCCCACGCCGACCAGATCGCCGACCGCATCGTCCAGTTGGGCGGCGAGCCCGACTTCGCTCCCAACGGACTGGTCAATCGGAGCCACGCCGAGTACGTCGAGGGCACGTCGCTGGTGGACATGATCACCGAGAACGTGGTCGCCGAGCGCATCGCCAGCGACAGCTATCGCGACATCATCCAGTACATCGGTGACCGCGACCCCACCACCCGGCGCATGCTGAAAGGCATCCTGGCGGCGGAAGAGCAGCATGCCGACGAACTGGCCGATCTGCTCGAGGGCCTGCCCGAGGCGTCGAGATGCAAGGCTCCCGCTGCCGTGCTCCTGCGGTCGGAGTAGTCGCCCGGTTGTGTCCATTCGAGCCGGTCGAACGCCATGGTCCGCTTCGCTTGGCTGCTGGTGATCTGCCTCGTCGGGTGTTCGCCGATCCCGACCATGGTGCCGGACATGGATCGCTACCCGGCGAAGCGGGTATCCATGGAGGGGGCGAACGGTCCGCTGTCGCCGGCCCGCACCCAGGCGATCCTGCAACGCCTCCAGCAGCAGGGGGGCGGCACCGGCATCTTCGAACGGCATCTGGCAGTCGAGGAGGCGATCGCCGGAAATCCGCTCCTGGTCGGCAACAAGGTCACGCTGCTGCGCGATGGCCCGGCCACGTTCAAGGCGATGTTCACTTCCATCAAGGAGGCACGCGACCACATCAATGTCGAGTTCTACATCATCGAGGACGATGAGGTCGGCAACCGTTTCGCCGATGCGCTGCTCGCCAAGCGCGCCGAGGGCGTCGACGTCAACCTGATCTACGACAGCGTCGGCGCGCTCAACACCCCGTCGGCGTTCTTCGAGCGGTTGAAGGCCGGCGGCGTGCGGGTGATCGAGTTCAACCCGATCAACCCCCTGACGGCGCACCGCGGTTGGGAGGTGAACTGGCGCGATCACCGCAAGGTGCTGATCGTCGACGGGCGCACCGCTTTCGTCGGCGGGATCAACATCAGCAGCGTGTACTCGAGGGGCTCGTTCTCGAAGCGGCCGCGGCCCGCGAACGAGTCCAAACTGCCCTGGCGCGACACCCACGTGCAGTTGGAAGGGCCCGTGGTGGCCGAGTTCCAGCGGATGTTCATCGACACCTGGCAGAAGCAGGGTGGCGAGCTGCTCACCGACAAGCGCTACTTCCCGGCATCGGTCACCAAGGGGACGGACGTCGCGCGGGCGGTGGCCGGCACGCCCGAGGATTCACCGAATCCAATCTACGTGACCATGCTCTCGGCGATCCGCAGCGCCGAAACCAGCGTCCACCTCACCAACGCCTACTTCGTACCGGACAAGCAGATGGTCGCCGCATTGACCGAAGCCGCTGCCCGCGGCGTCGACGTGAAGATCATCCTTCCCAGCACGACGGATTCGGGGCTGGTGTTCCACGCCGGTCGTTCCTACTACACCGCCCTGCTGCGCGGCGGCGTGAAGATCTATGAGCAGAGAGACGCCATGCTGCACGCCAAGACCGCCGTGGTCGACGGCGTGTGGTCGACCATCGGTTCCACCAATCTCGACTGGCGCAGCTTCGTGCACAACAACGAGATCAACGCAGTGATCCTGGGCGGCGGGTTCGGCGCGCAGATGGAGGCGATGTTCGAAGCCGACCTCGAGCGGTCGGACCGGATCACGCTCGACCGCTGGCAGCAGCGGCCGCTCGCGACGCGGATGAAGGAGACCGGCGCCCGGTTGTGGGAATATTGGCTGTGATTCCCAGCGTCTAGCCGAAGTGTCCACCTTCCCGACAGGCCTGTGGGCCTTTGCCCCGAGCAGGCCAACCTTCTCAGGGCGGCCCGATGAGGGCTGAAAGCACACGATGAGCGACACCCGAACCGAATCCGACAGCTTCGGCCCGATCGAGGTCCCGGCCGATGCCCTCTGGGGCGCGCAGACGGCGCGGAGCCTGCGCTATTTCGCGATCGGCGACCAGCGCATGCCGCTCGGCGTCATCCACGGGCTCGCATGGATCAAGTGGGCAGCGGCGCTGGTCAACCGCGATCTCGGTCGTCTCGATGCTGCGAAAGCCGAAGCGATCGCTGCAGCCGCCGAGCGCGTGGCCGCCGGCGAGTTCGACCGCGAGTTCCCGCTGTCGGTCTGGCAGACCGGATCGGGGACGCAGAGCAACATGAACGTCAACGAGGTGGTCGCCAATCTTGCATCACGCGAGCTCGGTGGGCCGGTGGGCGCGAAGCGGCTCGTGCACGCCAACGATGAAGTGAATCTCGGACAATCGTCGAACGACGTGTTTCCCACGGCGATGCACCTGGCCGTGGCCGGCCAGGCGGAAGTGCATCTGTTGCCGGCCCTGGGCGAGCTGCGCGCCGCCCTGGCCGGAAAGGCGGCTGCGTTCGCCGATGTGGTAAAGATCGGTCGCACGCATCTGCAGGACGCCACTCCGGTGACGCTGGGTCAGGAGTTCGGCGGCTACGTCGCACAGCTCACTCTGTGCGAGACCGCGGTGATCTCGGCGCTGCGGCCGGTGTGCACCCTGGCCATCGGCGGCACCGCGGTGGGCACGGGCCTCAATACGCATCCCGAGTTCGGACCGCGGGTGGCAACCCGGCTCGCGGAGCGGCTCGGGCTGCCGCTGCGTCCCGCGGATAATCTGTTCGCAGCCATGGCCGGTCACGAAGCGCTCGTGGGATTGCACGGTGCGCTGAAGATGCTAGCCGTCGCGCTCACCAAGATCGCGAGCGACATCCGCCTGATGGGCAGCGGTCCCCGCGCCGGGCTGGGCGAACTTCAACTCCCGGAGAACGAACCCGGCAGCTCCATCATGCCGGGCAAAGTGAACCCCACCCAGGTGGAGGCGCTCACCATGGTGTGCGCGCAGGTGATGGGCCACGACACGGCGATCGCCTTCGCCGCCAGTCAGGGCCATTTCGAACTCAACGTGTACAAGCCGTTGATCGCCCTGGACGTGCTCGACAGTCTGCAGTTGCTGGCCGATGCGATGGAAAGCTTCTCCCGTCATTGCGTGGCCGGGATCACGGTAAACGAAGCGCGGGTCGATGAGTTGCTGCAGCGCTCGCTCATGCTGGTGACGGCACTGACGCCGCACATTGGTTACGACCGTGCGGCGCAGATCGCGAAGCATGCGCACCGCGAAGGGCTGTCGCTGCGCGAAGCCGCGCTGATGCTGGGGGCGGTCACCGCAGAGCAGTTCGACACGTGGGTCGATCCGCAGCGGATGCTCGGTCCGAGCGAAGGCTGAGACGAACTTCCACCTCCGACACGAAGACCGCGAAGGACACGAAGGAACACGAAGAACTGCCGGTTGGGTTTTCCTGCGTGCTTCTTCGTGTCCTTCGCGTCCTTCGTGTTGAAGGCGGTTGCTTTTCCTCGCCGACTAGAAGAAGTACTGCACCCCGGCAGAAAGCATGTCGACCTTGCCGTCACGTCCCTTGAAGTTGAGGTCGTAGCGGTCCCAGTCGACGCGCAGCATCACCTGCGGGGCCAATGCCATCGTCGCGCCGGCGCCGTAGCTCAGGCCGAAGTCGCGTTCCATGCCGGCGAGATTCCCGGGCACGTTGCCCGTCGCGGTGGTCCACGCGTACATCGTACCCACCTTGGCGTTGACACCGAAGCGGTCGCCGATCGGCACGCCCGCGATCAGGCTCAGGTTGGCACCCTGGGCCGTCTGGTGACCGCCGTTCGTGTCCGGCCGTCCGAGATTCACGTAGCCGATCTCCGCGCCGAGGTAGTCGTTGAACTTGGTACCGGTGTAGAGCTTGAATCCGAGCGTGCTGTCGTCGCATCCGGAACCAGAGGGGCAGTCGGTCCGCCAGTCGGTGGCGCCGAGACTGCCGCCCACGTAGGCGCCGCGAGTCCAGCGATGCGTGTCGTAGGACGTTGCGCTGGCCGGTTGCGACGGAGCGGGCTTCGGCTCGGTGGTCGTCTGACCGTCGGTCGTCTGCGCGAATGTGCTCGCGCCCGCGAGCGTCAGCGTCGCGCCGATGCCGAGGGTCTGGATCAGTCGTCGAGTGTGCATCGAGTTTCCTTTCTTTCTTGATGGGTGTGCCGGCGCGATGGCGAATGCGGGAGGTCTCCTGTTCGCGCAGCGCACATCGGCGACGTGAGATCGCCGTCGACGGCCCCATTCTTCCGATCACGTGGATCGTAGCCTGTCGGACCCGGGATGCAATTCCTGTAGGACGCAGCACGACACGTGCTGTGGCGATGCGGGGCCGTGTCAGAGCTTTCCGACGCGAGTTCCAGTGCCGCACCGACGGATCGATTGCGAGCACCTCACCTAATCTGCGGTCGTCCCATCCCGCAACCGAGGAGTCAGCCATGCTGTACTACGCCGCCGTGTTTTTCGTGATCGCCATCATCGCCGCCGTGTTCGGCTTTACCGGCATCGCCGCCGGCGCCGCCGGTGTCGCGAAGATCCTGTTCTTCGTCTTCCTGGTGCTGTTCATCGTGAGCCTGATCGTGGGCCGCAGACCAGGCGCCTGACGCGCTCCCTCAGGATCCCTTTCGCGAGGAGAAGACGATGAAGAAGACCACCACAACGAGCCGCACGCCCCGATCTCAAACTCAACCGCGCGGTGCCCAGCGCCGGTCGCCGGCCCCGAGCAAGGCATCAGGCAAGGAATTCGGCGAGGGCAACTACAAGGCCACGCAGAACTACGACCGCGCGGCCACTGCCTTCGCGAAGTCTGGCGCTGTCGCACCGGCGGCGCGGGCTGCTGCACCGCGCACGAAACAGGAAGCCGCCGAGATGGCGAAAGCCGAAGCCGAGGGTCGCGCGCGCAGCAAGGGTGAAGACCCGGCACTGCACCTCGAGAACTTCTTCGTGGACCTGACCAAGCCGTGACCTCGATTCACTTTTACCCAAGGGGAATGCCATGACCGCGCTTGCCGCCAGTTTCGTACCTGCCGTCGGACCGTATCTGCGGGCGATTCCGCCATCCCGGCCGCGCCTCGCACTGGTCGATCCACGCCTGCGGCGCAACCGCATCCTGCAGGCTCTGACCGACGAGACCTGGGCGCGGGTGTCACCGCAGCTCCAGCTGATCGAATGCCGTACCGGCACGATCCTGGGGGAACCCGGCGTACCGTCGTCCTACATCTACTTTCCCGTGGATGCGGTGGTCTCGCTGTTGTGCGTCACCCATGATGGTGCATCGTCGGAAGTGGCGCGCGTGGGACCCGAGGGTGTGGTGGGTATTTCGCAGGTTCTCGGCGGCCCGTCCGCGTCGAACCGGGCGGTCGTGCAGAGCGGCGGTCATGCCTTCCGTGCCCACGCCGAAGGCATCCGCGTGGAGTTCGAGAGCGGCGGCTGCATGCAGCGGCTCCTGCTGCGCTACACGCAGTCGCTGCTCACGCAGATGGGACAGACCGCGGTCTGCAACCGGCGGCACTCGTTGCAACAGCAGTTCTGCCGCTACCTCCTGACGAGCATCGATCGCGCGGTGAGCAACACGCTCGCGATCACCCACGAGCGGATCGCCGGCATGCTGGGCGTGCGGCGCGAGGGTGTGACCGAATGCGCAGGACAGCTGCAGCGGCTGGGCGCGATCCATTGCAGCCGCGGACACATCGCCGTGCTGGACCGGACAGTGCTCGAGGCGAACACGTGCGAGTGCTACGGCGTGCTGCGCGACGAATCTCGCTGCCTGCAGATGGCCGTCTGACGACCCGGCATCACGCGTAGGTCGGGACCTACAGGCTAACCAGCCGTGCCCCGACCGATCGCAGGCCGCTGCGTCGATACAGTGAATCCGTGTTCGACGCGCGGTGGCGGTCACCAGGCGGAACGCGAACCTCACCCATCGATTCACTGCGAACAGGAGAGTTGGAGATGAAGAAGATCGTGGCGTTGCTGATGTTGCTGTCGTTCGCGGCCCTGTCCGGCTGCAACACCATCGAAGGTGCCGGCAAGGATCTGGAGCGCGGCGGCGAGAAGCTGCAGGACTCCGCGAAGAATACGAAGGAGAAGATGTAACGGTAGACGCCCGACCGGGCGACACGCCGGTTTTCCAACACACGAAGGAGATGAACATGAACTGGGATCGAATCGAAGGCAACTGGAAGCAGATCAAGGGCAAGATCAAGGAGCAGTGGGGCAAGATCACCGACGACAACCTCGACGTGATCGCCGGCAAGCGCGATCAACTGGTGGGGCGCATTCAGGAGTCCTACGGCATCGGCAAGGACGAAGCCGAGCGCCAGGTGGGCGAATGGGAGCGTCGCAACGAGCGCCTGTTCAAGGGCGACCAGCACGAGAAGACGTACTAGTCATCCGGACCACCATTCCCCCTGCACCAAGGAGAGAGATCCATGACGTTCCAACGACGACTCATGACCGTGGCCGTGGTGAGCACGCTCGCCCTGTCGGCCGGCGCGATGGCTGCCAAGGGCGCCCTGACCGAAGCCGACGAAGCCCGCATCGAAGCGGACTACAAGGCGGCCAAGCAACGCTGCGAAGACACCAAGGCCAATGCGAAGGACGTGTGCCTGCTCGAAGCCAAGGGCGCACGGAAGGTGGCCGAGGCAGAGCTCAAGGTTCGCGAGGAGGACACGCCCAAGAATCGCTACAAGCTGGGGCTCGCCAAGGCCGAGGCCGACTATGACGTCGCCAAGGAGAAGTGCGACGACCTGGCCGGCAACGCCAAGGACGTCTGCGCGAAGGACGCGAAGGCGGCCTTCGTCTCGGCCAAGGCGGATGCGAAGGCCTCGTTCAAGACGAGCAAGGCCAGAAGCGAAGCCAGCGAGGAAGTGAAGGAGTCGCGCGAGGACGCAGCCGAAGCGAAGCGCGATGCCAACTATGCGGCGGCGAAGGAGCGTTGCGACACCTATGCAGGCGAGGCCAAGGATCGCTGCGTCGCGAACGCGAAGGCGAGGTTCGGAATCAACTAAGGTAGCCGCAGCTTGCAGTTCACGGAATCGGCTGTCGGGAACCGGATGGTTGCCGGCAGCCGTTCCGGCCTCGCATGGCGACGACGAATCTGTCGAGACTCACGTGGAGAAGAGATCAGCCGGCTCGAGTGACGATGCAACGCCGCCATCCAGTGGGGCAGTCGCGAACCGCCTGCTCGGTGCTTCGGCGCTCGGATTGCTGGGTGCGGGGGCAGGCGGTTTGATCGCCTACGAACAGGCGGACCCGTTCGTCGAGTTCGTTGCTCTCACGCTGGCATTAGCCAGCGTTCTCACGTCCATCACGCTGGCCGTGCTGGCACTGGGCAGTATCGAAATGGCGCCCGATTCATCGTGTGGCGCGCCGTCCCGCGACACGGAGGCTGCTCCGGCGGAACCGGAGCGTCGTTGGAACGGCACGGGCTCGCCGCTATCGTCGGGCGGACACCTGCGCACGTAGTCGGTCGTCAAGCTGCATTCTCGGGGATCACTTGGCCGGCAGCGTGGGTCTTGTCGCGCGCGGTCTCCGACGGGTCCGCCGGTTCATCGAGGGGCAAAGTCGCCGAGATGCGCGTCCCACGCCCCGGCGCGCTGTCGACCACCAGCAAGCCGCCACGCGCTGCCAATCGTTCGCGCATGCCGAGGATGCCATGGGCCTTGGGGCGTATCTCCTCAAGGCGAAAACCGGTGCCGTAGTCCTCGATCTCGAGGACGCAGCACTGCCCCGGGCGCACGACCAGGCTCACCCGGATGCGTTTGGTCTTCGAGTACTTGGTGGCGTTGTTGAGTGATTCCTGCAGGATCCGATAGAGCGCGATGGCGGCCTCCTCCGACAGATCGGGGTCCGCGTCGGGCAGGTCGAGCTCGAGCTCCCAGTGCGCCTGGTCGGCGGCCTGGCTCACCAGCTCGCGTGCGGCAGTCACGAGGCCGAATGATGTGAGTGTGGTGGGACGCAGGCCCTCGATGATGCGGCGTTTGGCCTGCACGCCCTGATCGATGTGCCTCAACGCGCGGGCCAGCTTGTCGGCGAGGACGGTCTGCTCCGGCGTCAGCTTGCTGCGTACCCAGGAGATGTCCATGCGCGACGCGGTCAGGATGGAGCCGAGTTCGTCGTGCAGTTCACGCGCCAGGCGGGCCTTCTCGGCCTCGTCGATCTCCTGCAGGTGCGATGCGAGCATCGCGAGCTGGGCGGTACGCGCCTTGACCTGCGCGTCCAGCTCGAGCCCCTGCTCGCGCGCCTGTCGCCAATGGCGCTTAAGCCAGCGCACGAGCATGACCAGCAGCAGCACGTTGAGTGCGGTGACGGCCGCGATGCTGAGACGTGCGATCTGGGCGTGCGAACGCCAGGCCATCACGCGGTCGCCGACCCGGTCGTTCTCGGCAACCTGCAGTTCCTCCACGAGCTGGCGGATGGCATCCATGCGGTACTTGCCCACGTCCGTCGCGACCAGTCCGATCGCACCTTCCCAGTCGCCCTGGCGCGCGGCGAACAGGGTCTTCTCCATCTCGGCCACCTTGCGCGCCGCCTCGTTCTTGATGAGCCGCATGCGTTCGGCGTCGAGGCTGGAGCCGGTGTTCGTGAAGTACGTCTCGAGCTGCTCCAGCAGCGTGGTGATCTCCGGCAGCGCCTCGCGGTAGGGGCCCAGATAGGACTCCGAACGGGTGAGGAGATAGCCGCGCTGCGCGGTTTCCGCATCGGCCAGGAGGCGAGCGAGACGCCCGAGCTTGGCGTACACGCGCACGCCCTCCATCGCCTTGCTGTGCTCCTGCTCGAGCTTCGAATGCCCGGTTTCCGAAACGACCAGGATGCCGAGGGTGACGACGCTGCAGACGAACAGGGTGAGGTCCCACCGCCAGCCGGCCAGGGTGCGGCGCAGAACTTCCTGTAGGTCGCGCAGGGAACTCATCGGGTCTCCCGGGGAATCGACGGGCGCCGGCGACTATACGCGACGCGCTTACCCCGACCAACAGAGCGGAGCAGGCCCGTTGCAGTTCAGCGGACGCTGCCCGCCCTCCACCCTCGGGTACGCCGTTTGCCCGAGATCGAGACAACATCCCCTGTCAGCGCATTCCCGCATTCATATAAGACGGCATCCCATCGGATCCGGCCTTGCCGAAGCGCACATTCCTACCGTAAGGAAAGTCATGAGAATCGCCATGTCGCAACGAGACGACGTCATGTACGACGAGGTGCTGCGCCGCTACGCCGAATCCGCGGCCGCGGTGGCCGCACTCTTCGAGAGCTTGCCGGCACCCTACGATGAAGGAATGCTGCTGCTGATCGAGGAAGACATCGATCTACTCAGCGCGGCCGTGATGGAGTTGAACGTCCTGGAGAAACACGCGGGGCGCCTGCCGTCGTCAGTGACCATGCTGATCGCAGGGGCTCGCAATCGCCTGGCGCACGCGATCCGCGCCAAGGTGGAATTGCAGGTCGCGCTGTCCGTAAGTACGGTGGACTGAGGCTCCGGGCGGCAGCAGGCCCCGGCTCCATTCCATCCGCGTAGGACGCATCTGACATCCATCGTCCGGACGCTTTGCTAGCATCGATCCGGAAATCGACAGCGCCAAGCGACGGGCGCGTGAAAGGGGACGTCATGCCGCCTTTGATCCGGATACTCATTGCCGATGATCACGAGATCGTGCGGGCAGGGTTCGCCCAGTTCATCGAGGACCAGGACGACATGGAGATTACCGCCGAAGCCGCCACCGGCGACGAGGTGATCGCGCTGATCCGCAAGGATGCCTTCGACGTCGTCCTGCTCGACATCTCGATGCCCCACAAGAACGGTATCGATTGCCTGCGGGTCATCCGCCAGATCGACGAGGCGCTGCCGGTCCTGGTGCTGAGCGGCTTTCCTGAGGAGCACTACGCGGTCAACATGCTGCGTTCCGGGGCGAACGGCTACATCGCGAAGAACGCCCCGCCGGAGGAGTTGCTGAAGGCGATCCGGGTGGTGGCGCGCGGCAAGCGGTATCTGAGCGAAACGGCGGCCGAACTGGTGTCGGCCGAACTGGCCCACCCCACCGAGCGCAAACTGCACGAGATGTTGTCGGCGCGGGAGTTCCAGATCTTCCGCAAGCTGGCCGCCGGCCAGAGCCCCACGGAGATCGGCGACGAACTGCATCTGAGCGTCAAGACGGTCAGTACCTACCGCGCCCGGGTGCTCGAGAAGATGGGCCTCAAGACCAACGCCGACCTGACCTACTACGCCATCAAGCATGCGCTGGTGGACTGAGCCGCGCGGTCGTCCGGAGCCCGCTCCCGCGTGACGCCGTCGTTGTAGGACAAACACCGACAGCCGCGGGCGCCGGTTTGCGCCAGACTCCTGACGGGATGCCGCATGGACGGCGATCTCCGGGGGATTTGCAGTCACATGGATCAGCAGTACAAAGTGTTTCTCGTGGAGGACTCGCCGGCCATTCGGGAAACGCTGGTGAGTTCGGTCGAGTCCTCCGATCGGATCCGGGTCGTCGGCTTTGCGGAAGGCGCGGACGACGCCTGGGCGCGCCTGCAGGAATCCCCGGTGGACGCAGTGCTCATCGACCTGCGCCTCGCTTCCGGAACCGGTTTCGACCTGCTCGCCAAGCTGCGCGGGCGGGAGGAGATGAAGAACCTGGTGAAGATCGTTCTCACCAACTACGGTTCCAACGCCTTCCGGCAGCGTTGCATAGCGCTGGGAGCCGACTACTTCTTCGACAAGTCGCTGGAGTTCGACGGCGTCGTGGATCTTCTCAACAAGCTGGCGGCCGAGGCGCCGTCGGCGCGAGCGTGAGGTTGTGGGGAGGCGCGCGTAGTCCGATTCCGACAGCCCTTTGGTCGGACACCGACAGTCGCGATGGCGGTGCCCACGGAAGATGCAAACCGGATATCCGATCGAAAGGAGAAAACCATGACGACGACCGGTTTGCAGGTGATCGCGTTCACGACCATCGTGAGTGTGGTCTACGGGGTGTATCAGTGGTGGCAGAGCCGTGGCAGGAAGCGGTCGACGCCGGAAGAACGCACGGCGATGCAGACCTGGGAAGGCGAGGGCGGTAACATCGCGGGTGAGACGCGGCCTGCCGACGCCGGCGGTGCGACCGCACACCCGACCTGACCGGGTGGGCGACCGAGGCGGAAGGGGCGGACGCGACGGGCAGTGCACCGAATTCGGCCCGTTGCGTTTTTGCAAGCAGACTTGAGAAGGGAGACAAACATGCGCGGATATGAATCGAAGTATCGTCTGGCGGGACTTGCCGCCGTCGGCCTGTGCGCCGTCCTGCTCGTGCCGTTCGGATCCCATGCAGCCATGCAGTCCTGCCCGACCGAGGCGAAATCGACCGCGGTGGATCAGAACCAGGACGCGCTGACCGCGCCGGAAGCGGACTACATCCGCCTGCATTGGCAGGTGGTGGCCCCGCCGCTGTATCGGGAACTGCCGTTGGACGCGGAACAACAGCGCAGCCACGGCGCGCATCACCGCGACAGCGTCCGCCCGGCCTACCGCGGCGCTTCGAGTTGGAACGCACCGGCCGACACCGGAACGCAGGAGCACCTCGAGGTCGCCTGCGCACCGCTGGAGATGGTCTCCGTCTTCTGATGTCGGGCGCCCCGCGCGACGGGGCGCCGCTTCACTTCTTCTTGCCAGGGTCCGTAGCCGGCTCGGGCTTACGCTCGACCGCACCCATGGAGGCGTCGGTCGGCGGTTTCACCGCCCGTTCCTGCTCCTTGGCGGGCTCCGGCGGTGTCGGCGGCTGGCGGTCGCTGTCCGCGGCCTGAGCCGCGAGCGACCACGCGAGGCCCGCGGTGGTCAGCAGGCCCACGATTCGAGCGGTTCGCATGATTGTCTCCTCGGTGTCGAATGGCGTGGGCGTATGCGCCCGACGCATGGTTCGATGATGAACTTTCCGGTGCTGCCGGTCTGTTCGGACCCGCACCGAACGCGGCAAACGGCGCTCCCTCGAGCGGACGACGGGTGGTGCCTCCGCGGCTGCCGGTTCATACTCCCGGTCTGGCCCGGTCGCGAGGGGATTCGCGACCATGGCTCTGCGATGTCGCATGGGAATCAGCCTCGGGAGGAAAGAGAAAGAGAATGGCCAAGAAGTCCATCAAGAAGGATCCGACAAAGCTCCGTTCGCGCCAGTGGTTCGCCAATCCGGACAACCCGGACATGACCGCGCTGTACCTAGAGCGCTACATGAACTTCGGCCTCAAGCGCGAAGAACTGCAGGCCGGCAAGCCGATCATCGCGATCGCGCAATCCGGCTCCGACCTGTCGCCCTGTAACCGCCACCACCTCGAGCTCGCGCATCGCGTGCGCGAAGGTGTCCGCGAGGCGGGCGGCATCGCCTTCGAGATCCCGTTGCATCCGATCCAGGAAACCGGCAAGCGACCGACCGCCGCCCTGGACCGCAACCTGTGCTACCTGGGCCTGGTCGAGCTGCTGTACGGCTATTTCATCGACGGCGTGGTGCTCACCACGGGCTGCGACAAGACCACGCCCGCCCAGCTCATGGCGGCGGCGACCGTGGACATCCCCGCCATCGTCCTGTCGGGCGGACCGATGCTGAACGGCTGGTTCCGCGGCGAGCGCACCGGCTCCGGCACCATCGTGTGGAAGGCGCGGCAGTTGCTGGCCGCCGGCGAGATCAACCATGAGCAGTTCATCGACCTGGTGGCGTCGTCCGCGCCCTCCGCAGGACACTGCAACACCATGGGCACCGCGTCCACCATGAATTCGCTGGCGGAAGCGCTCGGCATGTCGCTGCCCGGCAGCGCCGCGATCCCCGCGCCGCACCGAGACCGCTACGCCAATGCGTACGAGACCGGCAAGCGCATCGTCGAGATGGTGTGGGAAGACCTGCGGCCGTCCAAGATCATGACGCGCGAAGCCTTCGAGAACGTGATCGTGGTGAACTCGGCCATCGGCGGTTCCACCAACGCACCGATCCACTTCAACGCGATCGCCCGTCACATCGGCGTGAAGCTCGACAACAGCGACTGGGAGAAGGTGGGCTACGACATCCCGCTGCTGGTGAATCTGCAGCCGGCCGGCGAGTACCTCGGTGAGGACTACTACCGCGCGGGCGGCGTGCCCGGCGTCGTCAACGAGTTGCTGAAGGCGGGCAAGATCCGCAAGAACGTAATCACGGTGAACGGCAAGTCGCTCGCGGACAACTGCAAGAACACGCCGGTCCAGGATCCGCTGGTGATCTGGCCCTACAAGAAGCCGATGAAGACCAAGGCCGGCTTCCTCAACATGAAGGGCAACCTGTTCGACAGCGCGATCATGAAGACGAGCGTCATCTCAGACTCGTTCCGTGAACGCTACCTGTCCAATCCGAAGGACCCGAACGCATTCGAAGGTCGCGCCATCGTGTTCGAGGGGCCCGAGGACTACCACAAGCGCATCGACGATCCGAAGCTGAAGATCGACGACACCTGCCTGCTGTTCGTCCGCGGTACAGGGCCGAAAGGCTATCCGGGGGCGGCCGAGGTGGTGAACATGCAACCGCCGGCCAAGCTGATCAAGTCCGGCGTGACGGAGTTGCCGTGCATCGGCGACGGCCGCCAGTCCGGCACGTCGGGTTCGCCGTCCATCCTCAATGCCTCACCGGAAGCGGCGAGCAATGGCGGACTGGCGATTATCCAGACCAACGATATGGTGCGTATCGACCTCAACAAGCGTACCGCCGACATCCTGATCAGCAAGGCCGAGTACGCCAAGCGTCTCGCGGCCCTCAAGAAGAAGGGCGGCTTCAAGGTCCCCGAGAGCCAGACGCCGTGGCAGGAGATTCAGCGCAGCATGGTGGGCGAACTATCCGACGGCATGACGTTGAAGCCGGCGGAGAAGTATCAGCGGATCTCCACGAGCAAGGGCGTGCCGCGGGACAATCACTGAGGCGACTCAGGTGTTGCTCTCCCCCAATCCTCATCCCTTCTCCTTTCGGGAGCAGGGATGGGGAGAAGGGGAAATTCGCGAAGTGTCGCTTCCTCAATCCGCCGGCCGCAGCTTCTTCACCTCTTCGTCCGGCGGCAGATACGCGACACCTTCGCGATACACCCAATCCACCATCACGCCCTTGCCGTCCTTCTGCGCGAGGCGACCCACGTAGGCGCCCATCGTGGATTGATGATCGATCGCGCGGTAACGGATGCGGCCGAACGGTGTTTCCACCGGCAGGTCCCGCATCGCCGCGATCAGCTTTTCGGTGTCGGTGCCGCCCGCCTTCCTGACCGCCGCTGCGACGCTCAGTGCGGTGGAGTAGCCGACGACGGAACCCAGTCGCGGATAGTCGTTCCAGCGCTTCTGATACGCAGCGAGGAAGCGCTTGTGTTCCGGTGAGCCGATCTCGCTCCACGGATAGCCGGTGACGATCCAGCCGGCGGGTGTCTCGTCCTTGAGCGGATCGAGGTACTCGGGTTCGCCGGCGAGCAGGTTGACCACCGTGCGATCGCGGAACAGGCCGCGCGTGTTGCCTTCGCGCACGAACTTGGCGAGGTCGGGGCCGAACAGCGCGCTGAAGATCGCGTCCGGCTTTGCGGCGGACAGCGCCTGAACGATCGCGCCGGCATCCACCTTGCCGAGCGGCGGTGTCTGCTCCACGACGAACTCGACGTCCGGCTGGCGTTTCTTGAGCAGGGTCTTGAAGGCGTTCGCCGCCGACTGTCCGTACTCGTAGTTGGGGTACACGAGCGCCCAGCGCTTCTTCTTGAGTTGCGCCGCCTCGGGTATCAGCATCGCGGTCTGCATGTAGGTGGAAGCGCGCAGACGGAACGTGTAGCGGTTGCCGCCTTCCCACACGAGCTTGTCCGACAGCGGCTCGGCGGCGAGGAACAGCAGCTTGCGCTGCTTCGCGAAGTCGCTCACGGCGAGGCCGACGTTGGAGGCGAAGCCGCCCATCAGCAGCGCCACCTGCTCGCGGCTCACCAGTTCCTCGGCCACACGGACGGCATCGCCCGGGTTGCCGTTGTCGTCGCGCGAGACGATCTCGAGCTTGGCGCCATTGACTCCGCCGGCCGCGTTGATCTCTTCGACCGCGAGCGTCCAGCCTTTCTTGTACGGTTCGAGAAACGCCGGGAACGCCTTGTAGGAATTGAGCTCGCCGACGCGGATGGTGCCTTCGGCGTGGACAGCCGCGGCGGCGGCGCACAACGACAGGACTGCGAGGATGCGTTTCATCGTGATGTTTCGTTGGGATGGGATAGGCGGAAGGCGGCGATGGTGGCGTCGACTTCCCTCTGCAGGACCGCATTGAGGCGCTGCACCGGGCCGCCCTCGGCGGCCAGCACCTTTTGGAGCCGGTCGCGATTGGCTGCTGCGACGCGGGCGAAAGCGGGCTGCTCGAACAGCGTGGCGAGCTCGGCCTGGTCGTCGGGGCTGAGCCGCACATCGGCGCGATGCGCTTCGAGCTCCGCGATGAGCGCGGTGCGTTGATCGATGAGCTCCGCGGGGACCGGACCTTGAACCACGCTGAGCATCAGCACGGCCGAGAGCCCGTAGTCCGCCGCCTTGATCATGCGTTTGGCGAGCGGCGATTGCTGAAAGGCGAGCAGGGCGCGGAGGTCCTCGTCTGATACGCCGTCGAGGATCTCGCGACCTTCGTCAATGGAGAGTGCGGGGGCGAGACCCTCCACGGCGCGGACGGAAATCTCCTCCGCCCGATCCTCGAGCTGATGCCATTCGAATGCGTCGGGCGTCCATTGCGAACCGAGCGATCCGTCGGCGCCGGCTTCCTGCAGCTTGCGTGCGAGCGCGACCCGCACCAGGAAGGGCAGCACCTGCTCCTTGAGAAAAGGGGTCGCGGCGGACTGTGCCGCCACGTAGCGCTCGATCATCGCTGTGCGCGCGGGGTCTTCGGCGAATGCCGGCGCGCCGGCGAGGAGGGCGATCCAGGCCGAACCTGCGACCAGGGCGTTGCGCATGCCCACCGCCACGTCGAACATGTCGCTAGCGCTGCCCATCCCCAACGCTGATGTCCGAAGCCTTGAGCCCACCCATGCGCGCATGGATGCGCGGACCATCGGTCATCGCGAGCACGAGCACCAGTTCGTCGGGTTTGGGAGCGTCCTGCACGCGCACTTCCATCGCATCGAAGTGGCTGCGCACGTAGGCTGCATTGATGTGGTGCACCGGAATGTCGATCGCGGTGCCGACATGGCCCACCTTCGTCGCCGAGGGCACGATGGCCTTGGCGCCGCCCAGGACTTCGCGCATGGCGTATCCACCCGGCACGTGCCAGAACGCTCCGTGCTCCAGTTCACCGGCCGTGCCCACGATGGTGCCCTTGCCGTAGGCCTCCACCTTGGCGGGGTCGCCGCCGAGCGCATCCAGGAGCTTGCGCGCCATCTCCAGGCCAAGCGGTTTCAGCGCCTCCATGAACGGCTCGATGGTCTCGAAGTAGTGCCCGGCGTACGGGTTGCGGATGATGGCCGCCACCGCGGCCTTGCGATGCGGCACCGCGGCGCGCGGACCGCTGTCGTGGAAGGTCTCCTCCACGATGGTGACGATCTTGCGGACTTCCACGGGCGGCAGGTGCTCGACCCCGTGGACCTGCTGCATGACGTTCGTGGCGGTGAGGTCGGTCATGGTCTGGTGCCCTCAAGTGAAGCGGACCGCGGGTTCCTTGCGATCGTGAAGCGGTACGGCGATGCCGACGCGACCCTGCAGGCGCAGGCACGCGGCGTGGACCAACCCGGATGCCTGCATGTGCCTGGCGGCCTGCAGCCCCGAATCGAGCGCACTTTCGATCGCTTCCTCCGGGAGGGCATCCACTCCGACTGTCACGGGCAGGTCACCGAGATCGGTATCGTCGCGTACCGCGCGCGCGGGCAGTCGCTGCACGCCCGGATGATCCACGTTCACGGCATTGGCGACAAGCGTGGCGGCGGCATCGGCGGTGGCTGCGTCGCGCGCGACGATGGTCACGGCATCCGCGATGCCTAGCGAGAGCGAGCGGCCGCGCCAGCCCGAGGTAGCCACACCCCCCATCGCGTCTTCCGCAGCGAGATCGAGAGCACCGTGCAGGGCCGCATCCTCGATTCCGGCCAGTCCGACCCGGAAGTGCTCGCCGGCGGCGAGATGGACGGCAATGTCGCCACCGTTGTTCACATAGGCGCGCCGCAATCGAGTCCGGGCCAGCATCGCGTCGAGGATCTCGTCAGCCACTGAGCCGGCGACCGCTGCCATGGGTGTGATGAAGACGGCCCGATGGGGCCAACAGGCCTCGAGCATGCGCAGTGCGACGGGGCCCCTGAGCGCAGGACGGGCAGAGCCGAGCGGGGTCCGCAGCAGCGGTAGTTCGTCCACGAGCGCCTGCAGGATGCCGGGGAAACGGCTGGAGGCGGCTTCGTACGCACGAACCACCTCCCAAGGGTCGTCGGCAAACGCCTCGATGACGAGGTCGATCGGTCCTTCCTGCAGGTGCAGCCGGGGGTCGCCGGGCAGCCCGGTGGGGCTTGCCGCGGCGGCGTGCCGGGGAAGGACTGCTGCAGGCGACGGGGGGGCGGGCATCGAGTGGGCGCTGGGCAAGTAGGGAAGGTAACAGCCGGCGCCCCGCCCGGCGAGCCGTCTCGGGAACCAGAATGGTGCTTGCATCCTGAATTCAGAATGCTGTAGACTTGCTGCATTGCAACAAGTCAACGGGTCTTCCAGCATGTCCCTCCGCTCGCTGTCTCCCCAGCCGACGCTCGTGGAACAGGTCTACGAGGCGTTGCTTTCCGAAATCACCGAAGGCAAGTTCGGCCCCGAAGAACGCTTGATCCAGGAAGAGTTGGCGGAGGCGCTCGGCGTCTCGCGCCAGCCGGTGCAGCAGGCGTTGTTGCTGCTGCGCACCCATGGTGTCCTGAGCGACGCGCCCGGCCGCGGGCTGATGGTCGCTCCGCTCGACCCGGGCCACGTCCGCGACCTGTACGAGATCCGATCGGCGCTCGACGGTGTCGCGAGCGCGGGCGCCGCGGAGCGTGCACGGGAGACTGCCGCCAGCGAAGGGCCGGCTTACATCGACCGTGGACGAGCGGCCGTGAAGAGCCAGTCCATCGCGCGGCTGATCGCCGCCGACATGGACTTCCACTTCTTCCTGTACCGGCTCTCCGGCAATCCGTTGATCGCCGAAGTGAGCGAACCGCACTGGACCTATCTGCGCCGCGCGATGGGCGAGGTCCTGGTACAGGAGACCCCACCGGCCGACATCTGGGACGAGCACGAAGCCATCCTCGCGGCGGTGATCAGCGGTCAACCGCTGGTCGCCGAGCGGCTATCGCGCGAACATATTTCACACGCGTCGACCGCACTGATTTCGCAGATGCGACCCGTGGACGCGACCGACCGACGAATCACATCGAGGGGGAGGAGGGCTGCGCGCACAGACTCGCCGGGCAGCGATGCCACGGAGAGCGAGCGCAGATTCAGTTAGGGCGCCGCAAGAAGCCGCGACGAAAGCGAGCGGTGCCGACAGGAGGCGATCATTTTGGGTCGCCGACCTTTCGACATCGACTCATCCCACGGGCGAATCCCCTGTCGCCCGCTTCACGGGCCTCCCGCTCTCGATCGGCGAGGCCCGTTTCTTTGGAACTCCCGATGAGACCACGTGGCTCGCGCGGTAGCGACACGCCGCGATGCGAGAGGCGCGGCATCCTGCGTGAGGATGCCGCGCCTCGTCAGGACCGCTGCGGGCGAACGATCATTTCTTCAGCTTGAACACCATGACGGTGCCGCCTTGCGGGACGTTGGTCTTGGTGTTGGTCGCCGCGTCGAGGCCGCCCTGCATGCGCTGAGCGTCCACGCCCCAGCCTGACTGCACCGCGACATACTGAACGCCGTCCACCTCGTAGGACGTCGGGATTCCGGTCACGCCTGAGGGCGTGGGATGCTCCCAGAGCACGGCGCCGCTGGTTGCGTCGAATGCGCGGAACATCCGGTCGGTGGTCCCGCCGCCGAACACCAGGTTGCCACCGGTGGTCAGCAGCGGGCCCCAGTTGATGCTTTTGTAGGGATGGCTCCAGACCTGCTTGCCGGTCTTGAGATTCCACGCCTGCACTTCGCCGATGTTCCTGCTCGCGTTCTTGCCCACTCGCAGGCTGCCGAGCACGTCCGGGATCGGATAGCCGATGAACAGTCCGCCCGGCGTGTAGATCAGATCTTCCTCGGCCGCCGGCAGTTCGGCGCACAGGTTGTTGGTCGCGGGGATATAGAACAGCCCGGTGTCGGGGTTGTACGCCTCCGGAATCCAGTCCTTGCCGCCCCACAGCGAGGGGCAGAAGGTGGTCGGACCCTTGCCGGGAATCTTCGCAGGATCGTAGGTGGGTCGGCCGGTCTTCGGATCGATGGCGGTGAACACATCCTGCTCGACGTACTTGTGCGCTGCCAGGAAGTTCATCTTGTCCTTGGTCCGCTCGAGCACCCACAGGTAGCCGTTGCGGCCGGCATGCACCGCTGTCTTGACTTTCTTGCCGCCGATCTCGGTGTCGATGAGCAGCGGCGCGGAGACTTCATCCCAGTCCCAGGCGTCTCTCCAGTGATACTGGTGATGCCCCTTCAACTTACCGCTGTCCACATCGATGGCGACGACCGAGGTCGTGTAGAGATTGTCGCCGGTACGCCCGCCGATGGGCCAGGGACCAGGATTGCCGGTGCCCCAAAAGGTGAGATTGGTCTCCGGATCGTACGTGCCCGTCACCCATGTGCCGCCGCCGCCATTCTTGGAAGTGTCGGCGGGCCAGGTGTCGCCGCCAGGTTCGCCGGGTGAGGCGACCGTGCTGAATGCCCATGCCTCATTACCGGACTGGGCGTCGAAGGCTTTCACGAACCCCTTGATGCCCATTTCACCGCCCGAGATGCCGACGATGATCTTGCCCTTGACCGCGAGCGGCGCCACGGTGGTGTAGTACCCGTTCTTCCATTCGGCGATCTTCGATTCCCAGACCTTCTTGCCGGTCTTCGCATCCAGCGCCACCAGGAACGTATCGAGCGTCGTGTAGTAGACCTTGTCGCCATACAACGCGACGCCGCGATTGGTCGGATGCAGCTGCAGCAGTTCCTTGGGGAGTTCCTTCTTGAAGCGCCAGATCTCTTCGCCGGTCTTTGCGTTCAGTGCGATGACCTGACTGCCGGGCGTGGTCACGAACATGTAGCCGTTGTTCACGATGGGCGGGGACTGGTGACCCTCCTGCAGGCCGGTCGTGAACGACCAGGCGACCGCAAGGTCCTTCGCGTTGCTCGATGTGACCTGCTTCAGCGGACTGTAACCCCAGCCCGCATAGTTGCCGCGATACATGAGCCAGTTGCCGGGCTCGGGATTCTTCAGGCGGGCATCGGTGACCGGCACGTAGTCCGCGGCCATCGTCGTCATGGGCGCAAGCAAGAGCGCCCCAAGCAGATACTTGAAGTTGCGATTCATGTTCATATCTCCTTTCGTTGCTGCATCGTTGTCGGAACTGCGATGCTTGGGACCTCTCATGGGATCCCTTCTGAAAAGCTAAGCGGGTGCACCCGGCGGAGCGCTCAGCGGGCCGGCAACGACCAGTTCCTCGCCTTCGAGCTTGATGGCCAACCACGGCAGAGGACGAGGTGCCGGTCCGTCGGCGACCTTGCCGGAGTCATAGGGATCGAACTGCGAGGAATGGCAGTAGCAAAGCAGTTTGCTGGTCTTGCCCATCCACGCATTCACATCGCACCCTGCATGCGTGCAGACGCTCGAGAATGCGAGCACACCGCCCGCAGCGCGCTTCTTCGTTTCGTCGTCCATCTTCGCCTCGTCGCCTCGAACCAGCAGGATCTTGCTCAGGCGGGACTCGTTCCGGATCTTCTTGGTCGCCGGATCGAACGGAAATGCCAGCACCACCTTGTTGGGCTTGACGTCCGCCGGCCGCAACGCCACCGGCGCGCTCTCGGCCGTGTGCAGCACGAGATGGTCGCCGACGAGAATCTGGGCCTCGTCGTCAGCCAACGCGATGCGCGTGGTCATGCCGGCGGCGATGCCGGCGACCAGCCGGAAGACTCGACGCCTGTTCTCCACAGAAGCCTGCGACGTTGCCTGACAGCCTCGATGCTTCTCGTCCATGGACTCCTCCGAACGTAGTGGCGCGCGCCGCGCGCGTTGGGTAAACGTCAGATCAAGTGGGGTGCCTTCAGCGGCAGCGGCCGCGGGTAGTCGATGTCAACGGAACGCCTGGTGACGAAAAGCACGGCTTCGTCGTTCGTGCATCCGGGTTCCAACGGGAAGGATTTCGTTGTTCGAAGCGGTCTTCGTGAAGCGCGGGTCGGGTCGGATTCGTCAGCGGTGCTGCGTGCCGGCCCGCCAACTGCGCTCCGCCTCGTCCCAGGCGGTCAGCGGTTGAAGATCCGGGACCCACGCCAGTCCCGACTTGCCGTCGGAAGAGCGCGCTTCAGGCGAAACCACGACGTCGAGCAGAGCGGGGCGATTGGCCAGGCCGCGTTTGATCGCGCCCGACAGGTCCTCGGCACGTTCCACGCGCTCGGCATGCATGCCGAATGCGCGCGCCATTTGCGAATAGTCGGAGAGCTGCAGGCGCGTACCGACGACCTTGCCGTGGGTATCGGTCTGGTCGTGCACCTCGATCTGCCATGCACCGTTGTTCGCGACGACGATCAGCACCGGCGCCTGGTGGCGCACCGCGGTGTCGATCTCCATGGCATTGAAGCCGAAGGAGCCGTCGCCCGTGGCGACGACCACCTGCCGGTCGGGCAAGGCGAGGGCGGCGGCCACGCCGAACGGTGTGCCGATGCCGATGCAACCGAGCGAGCCCGGATCGAGATAGGTCGAGGTCGACAGGGCGACGCGCGCGAAGCTGAGGAAATCTCCGCCGTCGGCGATCACCACGGCATCGGGTGCGAGCTGCGCCTGCAGTTCGGCGAGCAGACGATTGGGATGGATGCGGCCCTCCGCATCCGAAGCCGCCGTCTTCATCGACGCCTGCAGTTTCTGCGCGCGCTCTTCGTGCTTGCGGCGTACTTCTTCCGCCCAGGCGCGATCCACCGAGGACTTGCGGTTACCGGCCTTGCTCACGATGGCGGCGAGTGCTGCTGCCGGTTGCGCGAACAGCTCGACCTCACCCCGCCGGTTGTCGCGGATCTCGGAGGGGGCATCGCCGATGCGCAGAAACCGCGCGGGTCCGAAGACGGCAGGCGAGCCGTACGCGAGCTGGAAGTCCAGGCGGCGACCGATGGTCACCACGACGTCGGCCTGGCCCATCACCGAGCCGCGCATCGCCGCCACGACGCTCGGATGCGTGTCGGGCACCAGCCCCTTGCTCTCGCCCGTGTCGAGATACAGGGCACCCAGCCGGTCCAGCAGCGCCTTCAGCTCCGCGCCGGCGCCACGCGCGCCGCGGCCGCTGATCACCAGGGGCCGTTTCGCCGACCACAGCAACTCGACCGCAGCGGCGACATCCTCGTCGCGAGGCAGCAGCACCGGTCGTGGTTTCGCGCGGAAGTGCTCTTCGAGCTGCAGCACTTTCGGCACCTGCCCTCGCAGCGTGTTGGTGGGGAAGTCGAGATAGACCGGACCCGGTTCGCCGCCTTGTCCGAACGCGCGCGACACGGCTTCATCCAGTTCCTGCAGCACCAGCGCGGGATCGCGCACCGTTCGAGCGTAGCGCGTGATGGGTCGCGCCATGTCGGGATGCGGCAGATCCTGCAAGCCGCCGCGGTTCTCCTGCGGGCCTGGAGGTCCCCCGGACAGCACCAGCACCGGGGCGCGCGACACGTGCGCGTTGGCCATGCCGGTCATGGCGTTGGTCATGCCCGGGCCGGCGGTCACCAGCGCGACGCCCAGTCCGCCGGTCAGCTCGGCATGCGCGTGCGCCATGTAGACGGCGGCCCGCTCGTCGCGCACATCGACGATACGGATGCCTACGGCGTCGCAGCACATCCACATCGGCATGATGTGCCCGCCGCACAGGCCGAACACGCGGTCCACGCCGCGCGCCTTCAGGAATCGCGCGATCACGTAGGCCGCGCTGTCGACCGTCAATGCTGCATGCATGTTTCTAGCTCCCTCAGTGCCCAGCCGTCTTCTTCTGTTTCTTCTGCGCCCGCAGATCGATGGCGCCGGGTTGTTGGCGCGGGTCGGTGCCCGGCGCGAAGATGTGGATCTTCTGCACCTTGGCCGAGGTGCCGGTCGGCAGGCTGTCGACGAACAGGACCCATCCGGGCGCCTTGAAGTACGCCATGCGCTCGTAGCACCAGTCGAACAACTCCTGGGCGAACGCCCGTCGTACGGCGGCGTCGGCGACATCGTCCGCCGACTTGGCGATGATGCAGGCCATCACTTCCTCTTCGCGCACTTCGTCGGGTGCGGCCAGCACCGCAACCTGCTTGACCTTGTCATGCGAGGTGATGCAGGCCTCGATCTCCGCGGCGGCGATGTTCTCGCCCGAGCGGCGGATGATGTTCTTCTTGCGATCGACGAAGAAGCACATGCCGCTGTCGTCGCGTACCACCGCGTCGCCGGTGTGGAACCAGCCCCCGCGCCACGCCTCCTCGGTGGCCTCGGCGTTCTTCAGATAGCCGGAGAAGAAGCCCTTGCGCGGGTTCGCGGCGCTGTGCCGGATCACCATCTCGCCCGGCTGGTTCGGCGGCGCCTCGTTGCCCTGCTCGTCGATGATGCGGATTTCGATCCACGGATTGGCTCGCCCGAAGGCGCGGGTGTGGATCGAACGCGGTTCGATGCTGTCGCTGATCAACCGGCCCGTTTCGGTCATCGCCCACATCTCCACGACCGGGAAGCCGTAGCGCTGCTCGAACACCTCGTGCTGGCTCGGTTCGATGCCCGCGCACAGGGAAAAGCGCACCTTGTGTTCGCGCTCTTCCGGACAGGGCGGCAGCTTGAGCAGGATGTTGGGGATGATGCCCTGGAACTGGGCCGCGGTCGCTCCGGTGGCGACCAGATCCTTCCACCACGTGCTCGCGTGGAAGCGATCTGGAAAGATCAGGCAACCGCCGCACAGGAGCAGCGCCGACGAGGACACCGAAAGGCAATTGGCGTGATGCAGGGGCAGCGGGTTGTACAGCCTTTCCTGTCCTTCCCGGAAATCGAGACGGCCGCCCAGCGACAGATAGCACGCGCCGAAGCTGTGGAAGTACTCGTTGGTCAGAATGCAGCCCTTGGGTCGGCCGGTGGTGCCCGAGGTGTAGAGCAGGGCCGCTTCGGTATCGAAACTCGGCGTGCCCGATTGCGGGTCTCGACGCGCGGTGGGCAGACCTTCGAACGAGCGTTCGAAGGAGACGACCGGCCGGTCGCCAGCGAGATCCTTGACCGCCGCCTGCATGTCCGTGAGCCGGCTTTCGATCGCGATCGCGAGATCGGCCTCCGAATGCTCGACCAGGTAGCGAATCTCATCGACCCGGTAGTCGGGATTCACCGGTACCACGCTCGCCCCGAGCGCGTTGAGCGCGTAGTAGTGGTAGAAGAACTCGGGCCGCTGATCGAACAGCATCGCCACCCGATGTCCGTAGCCGTATCCCGCCCGCTGATAGAGGCGCTTGAGTTCCTCGACGGCGGCGAGCGTCTGCTGCCAGGTGATCTCCCAACCGCTTGGGTGATAGGCGCGCTTGGGGCTGGGCGGGACGGCGTAGGCCGGCCGATCACCGTGCTTGGTCGCTGCGCGTTGGAGAGACTGATAGAGCGTTCCGTAGGTCGATGCATCCATGATTGAGGCGTGCGTTCGTTACTTGTTGACCAGCTTTGCGGGAATCAGCAGCACGAGGGTGCCGCCGACGAGCACTACCGTACCGAACAGATAAAGTCCGGGCGCCGTGCTGCCGAAGGCATCGCTCATCTTGCCGATCACCGACGTGCTCGCGAATCCGGCGAGATTGCCGAGCGAGTTGATGAGTGCGATGCCGGCCGCAGCCGCGGCGCCGGTGAGGAAGGCGGCAGGCAGACTCCAGAACGCCGAGAGGGCGGTACATGCCCCGGCGGCCGCCAGCGTCAATGCCAGCATGCCGAACGCGAGCGGCGTGTCCGGCAATGCGCTCAGCAGCAGACCCACGCCGGCGAGGAGGCAAGGGATCGTCGCGTGCCAGCGGCGCTCGCGCGTGCGGTCGGCGTGCGCGTTGGTCCAGTACATTGCCACCATGCCGACGACGTAGGGGATGGCCGTGAGCAGGCCGATGTGCAACGGGTCGGAGACGCCGCGCCCCTTGATCAGCGTCGGCATCCAGAAGCTGGTGACGTAGATCGAGCACGCGTAGCAGAAGTACGCCACGCCGAGCAGCCAGACACGGCCACTGCGGAACGCGTCACCCAGGGCGGACAGTTCGTCGTGACCGCCGGTCTCCTGGGCGAGGCGGGTGGCGATGATGCGTTTCTCGTCGCTGGTAAGCCATTTCGCGTCGGCGACCTTGTTGTCGAGGTAGAACAGGATGATGACGCCCAACACCAGAGAGGGGATGGTTTCGATCAGGAACAGCCACTGCCAGCCGCGCAATTCCCACAGATCCGAGAACGTGCCCAGGATCCAGCCCGACAGAGGCGCTCCGATGATGCTGGACACCGGGATCGCCGCGAGAAACATCGCGACGATGCGTCCGCGGCGCGCGGCCGGAAACCAGTAGGTCAGATAGAGCAGGACGCCGGGGATGAAACCGGCCTCGGAAAAGCCCAGCAGGAAGCGCAGCACGTAGAAATGTGTCGGCGTCTTGACGAACATCATCAAACCCGAGATCACGCCCCAGGTGAGCATGATTCGAGCGATCCAGAGTCGTGCGCCGACCCGGTGCAGGATGATGTTGCTGGGCACTTCGAACAGCACGTAGCCGATGAAGAAGATGCCCGCACCGAATCCGTAGACTGTGCTGCTGAACTGCAGATCATCGAGCATCTGCAGCTTGGCGAAACCTACGTTCACGCGGTCGAGATACGCCGCGACGTAGCACAGGAACAGGAACGGAACGAGGCGCCAGGCAACCTTGCGGAAGGTTTGCTCTTCAGCATCCAGCGATATCGGCGCAGTGGCCGCATCGGTGTTCTGACTCATGGGTGTTCTCCTCCTCGCGCCGCTTTATTTTCAGAAGCGCGGCATGCGATCGACACCGCGCAAAAGTTAGCAGGCTGCTAAAACGCCACTTCAGGGATCCGATGCTGCATCCGGTGCTCGCGATTCCTGCCGGCAAGCACCCTTCGATTGCTACATTCCAAGCGTCGCGATCAGAACATTTCTCGCGAAACTTTCGATACCCGGTTGTCATCCGGGCATGGTCAGGAGGATACCTTGAGCCGGAGCAACCGCAAGACGGTTTTCAAAAATTGCACACCGCAATACGCCCCTCCGTTTGCACGCAAAATTCTGTATGCAAAGTTCCGTATGCGGCTTGCTCGTTGTTCACCACGCATGGGCAGGGCGATCCACGGGCGGGCACGGTTCGCGATTCCGCACGACACGAATGGATGGAGCGGCCGCAATGCCTTCGAGTCCGAAGGCGAAGGCGCAGCCGAGTCCTGCAATCAGCCGGAGGCTTGTCTCGCTTCGGTGCGCGAGTCCTCGCGCCCGAGGAATTCCTCTATCACGCGGATATGGGCAGGATCCATCAGCGACGGGGCGTGTCCGCAGTCGGGAATCTCCACCGACTCGACCAGACCTTTCGACGCGGCGATTCCGCGTTCCTTCATCTGATCGACCGTGTGCGTGAGCAACAGATCCGACGTCTCGCCACGAAGGATCAGCGCCGGACACTCCACGCGTTCCCACACGTGCCATAGCGCGATGTCCAGCATCGAGGGCCACAGCATGAAGGTGACGCTGATGGCGGGGTCGTAGTTCTGACAGTACAACCCTTGCTCGTCGCGTGCCGCGCTGTGTTCGGCCATGTGCCGCCACTGCTCGTCGGTCAGCGTTCCGAAGGGTTGATAAATGGTGCGCAAGTGCTGTTCGAGCTCTTCCACGCTGCCGAACTGCTTGCGCATGCGGGAGTACTGGCCGAGACGATTCAGCGCTGCGCCTTGCAGGCGGGCGCCGAAGTCGTTCAGCACCAGCCGGCGGATCGGTGCGCCGCGACGCGCGGCCAACTCCATGCCGATATGCCCGCCGAGCGAGGTCCCGACCCAGTCCACTTCGGCGACATCGAGGCGGCTCAGCAGCGCTGCCATCGCCGTCAGGTAGGTTTCCGTCACGTAGTGATGAGCACCCGGAAGCCGGTCGCTGCGTCCGCGCCCCGGGAGATCGGGGGCGACGACCCGCATGCCGCGTTGCGCCAGATGCCGCGCCAAGAAGTCGAAGTCGCGACCGTTGCGCGTGAGGCCGTGTAGGCAGATGACGGTTCGCTCGGCTTCGCGGGGGCCCCATTCCGTGTAGTGCAACTGCACGAATCCGAACGGGCCCAGCAACGGATACGTATGAAAGCGCGGTTCCAAGTGTTCCTTCTTCAGCAGCTTGATCATGAATCCACGTCGCCGATGCCGCGATCGGGCGCACACAATCGATATCGCTCGGATACTACCGTAAGCATCGGTCTCGCTGGGCGGTCGCGCGCCATTGCGCGCGAGCCATCCGAGCCCGCGCGAATGTCATCGGCGCGCGACCGCGCCGACTTTAGGGTCGCACCCCCCTCAACCGCGCGCGCCGAACCACTCGGCCAGCGTGGGGCCCAGGATCTTCTGGGCCTTGGCGCCGACGAAGGTGCCGATGTGGCCGCCCGGGACTGGTACCTCGGTGTAGTCGTCCGTGCCGAAATGATTGCCGACGCCGCGCGAGCACGAGACCGGGACGATCGTGTCGCCGGTGGCGTAGATGTTCAGCACCGGCATGGTGATGTTGCGCAGGTCGACGGTTCGTCCGCCGAGCTCCAGCCGCCCGCGGATCAGTTTGTTCTCCTGGTAGAGGTCCTTCAGCCACTGGCGCAGGACTTCGCCCGGATGATCGGGGCGATCGGCAATCCACCGCTCCATGCGCAGGAAGCCGAGCAGCTTCGCGTCATCGCCGAGGACATCGATGAGATCGGTGGAGTACTTGGTGAGATTGCTGACCGGATTCATCATGAGGAAGGCGAAGCCCACCAGCGCGCCGGGTGCGGAGCCGTAGACATCGACGAAGTCGTCCACGTCCTGCGTGGTCATGGAACGTGCCCAGCCGTTCATGTATCCGGCGCCGACCTGAGGTTCCTTGCGATCGCCGTGGAAGTCGAGCGGTGTCACGGTGAGTGCGAGGTTGCGCACCTTCTGCGGGAACAAGGTCGCGTAGCAGGTGGAGAAGACGCCGCCCTGGCAGATGCCCATGAGGTTGATGCTGTCGCTCCCCGAGCGCCGGCGGATCACGTCGACACAACGGTCCAGGTAGCCCGACACATAGTCGTCGATCCCGAGCCAGCGTTGAGCGCGCCCCGGGAGCCCCCAATCGATGAAATACACGTCGAAGCCGCTGGCCAGCAGCTTGCGCACCAGCGAGCGGTCCGCCTCGAGGTCGATCATCTGGAAGCGACCGACCAGCGCGTAGGTAATCAGGATCGGCACCGGGTGCGGCTTGTCGACGACGGGACGGCAGCGGTACAGGCGCACCATGTCCTCGCGCCAGACCTCGTCGCGCGGTACGGTTGCGATGGCCAGTTCGTCCTCGGAAAGTTCGCCGAGCTTCTTGAGTCCTCGCGAAAGCTTGCCGCGCGCGGCCTCCAGCTCCTTCGCGGCCGATTCCGCTGTGATCGACACTGCAGCGGCCGCGCGGTTCAGCAACTGCACCTGATCGAGTGGGGGATTCATCTGGGGACCTCCTTCATTTGTCGTCACGTCCCGCGTCGAAGGTGGGGTCAGGACGTCTCCTGCTGCTGCGCGTCGGTGCTCGACCCGCCGAGGGCGGATCGGCGGACTTGGAGGCCTCGGTCGCACGCAGCTCGCGCTTGAGCATCTGGATCTCGCGGAACGCTTCATCGAGTTCGCGCCGCGAGGCCATGTCGAGCTGATCGGCCAGCACTGCCGCCGCCTGCTGGATCGTCTTCCGATACGCCAGGTCCGCCCGGATGAGGGCAGCGGTGGCGGCCAAGCCGCGCTCGGACTGCAGTGTTTCATGCACGGCGTGCTCGGAGTTGGCGGCCCACATCCGGATCAGCGCAAGCACGCTGTCGATGCGCTCGCCCGCGTCGGCCTTGGCGGCCAGAGCGGTGAGGAGACGCTGAAATCCCTGGGCGAAGGCACCTTGCACGAGGACTGCATACTGCGTGCGCGCATCCTGCTGCGCGATCGTGGCTTTCGTCACATCGCGCCACGCCGCTTGAAGCTTGCGCGCAGGACCCAGACCGACGCCATCGCTCAAGGCACCAAAAGTCCGGTCGAACGCAGTGTCGACCTGAGCGGGGCTGGTTCCGGTCGCACGGCTTGCCATATCGACCCAGGCCTGGCTCATCGCCTGCAGTGGTGCTTGCGGCACTGCGTTACCCATGCCAGCTGTGTTCGACATCAACGCGAGCCAGGGGGCGAGCATCGCTTGCGGCGTGGCTGCGTCGGTGTCGCCGGACTTGGCGAACGCGAACGCGGGCGAGGCTTTCGCCCACTGCGCAAGCAGGTCGGGTACACCAGCCTTGAGCGCCGGTGCGAGCATCTTAGCGAGACCCTCCAGCGACTGCTGGGTCATTGCAGCGGCCTTCGCGATCTGGTCCACCGGGAACGGCAGGCCTTCCGGGATGGCGGCACCCGCGCCACCCGTCGGTGCGAAGCCGCCGAACTGGCCGAGAAACTGCGGGATCAGACCCAGCCAGAAGTCGTAGGTTGCCCGGGATCCCTCGTTCGATTCGGATGCGCTCATAGCGTGCTGATCAGGTGGCCGCCGTCGATCGCCAGTACCGCGCCGGTGGTGTACGAGCCGGCGTCCGACGCGAACAGCAACAGTGCCGCATCGAGTTCCTCCGGGTTCCCGATGCGTCGTTGCGGAATGCGCTTGATCAGGGCCTGCCCGGCATCGGAGACGAAGAAGTCGCGGTTGATGGAAGTTTCGACGTAACCGGGCGCGAGCGCGTTGACGCGGATCCTGTGTCGGGCGAGTTCGAGTGCCATGGCCTTCGTGAGATGGATGACGGCGGCCTTGGAGGCGGCATAGCTCGGAACCTGCGCGGACACACGCAAGCCGAGGACCGAAGCGATGTTGACGATGCTGCCGCCCTGCTGATGGGCGACCATGTGCCGCGCGGCCTCCTGCGCAACGCGCCACGCGCCCGTCAGATTCACCCCGATGACTTCGTTCCAGTCATCCTCGGTGTGGTCGAGCAGCGGTTTGGTGATGGCGATGCCGGCGTTGTTCACCACCACGGTCACCGGACCGAGGGTCTCGGCGGCCTGGTCGAAGGCTCGGATGACGCTGTCACGCTGACTGACATCGAGGGCGAGCGGTTGCGCCTGTCCGCCGACTGCGCGAATCTGCTGCTCGAGATCGCGCAACGTTTCCAGGCGACGCGCTGCAATCGCCACCTTCGCGCCGGCGTTCGCCAGTGTTCGCGCAAAGTGGGCACCGAGCCCGCCGTTCGCACCGGTCACCAGCGCGGTGCGCCCGTTCAAGGTGAGATTCATGTCGATCTTCTCCTCCGGCCACCGCAAGGGGCGAGAGCGATCCTGGCGTCTACGCGCGCTCGAAATGCTCTGAGATCGATTGTAGCGTTATCGATGCGGTTGGAAAGAGCGATGACGCGAGCGTATTCAGAGTGCAGCGCCGCTTCGGATTCGGGAGCTAAGGTCGATTGCCGAACGGCCAGGGATTGCCCGGCTTCCAATCGGTGCCGGTGCGACGACTGAGCGCCAGCACTTCCGGCAGCGTCACGATGCTGCCGACATGTCCACCCAGCGCTGCGTAGTCCTCGCGCCGCATGGTGAACTCGATCGGTGCCACGAGCGCCGGCGTGGGCACCGATCCGAACGACTGCTTCGGCATCTTTGCGACGTCCACCATCAACGTGATGCCGCCACCGGGCCAGATGTAGACCGGCGCGCCGCCGCACGTGACGCGTGTGAGCGCGCTGCGGACCGAGAGCGTGAGCTGCACCGGATTCTCGGTGACGCCGGCGCGCAGACTGCCGCCGGCACCACCCATGAAGAGCACGGTGCACAGGGCCGGCTCGCAGTTCTCGGCGATGCGCGCGACGGCGCTTTCGATCTCCGCCGGCAGCGGAGCCGGCTGCGGGCGCAACTGATCGTCCAGCACGAACCATGCGGCCTGCTCGCCGGTGGTGGACACCATCAGCAGGCGCAGGCCGGGCCAGGCCTTCTTCGGTTCGATGTGCTCGATGATCTCGAGCGGATCGGTGATGTTGGTCCCACCCCAGCCGGCCCCGGGCTCGGCGACGCGGAAGTAGCGGCCCGGCGTGGACTTGCGGCCGCGTACCTGGATGCCCGCGGGACGCATGGTGAGGAAGCGCCCGGCCTGGTGTTCCGACAGCACCCCGGTGATGTGATCGTCCACGACGATGACTTCGTCGGCATGCCCGTACCACTGCTGCGCGAACATGCCGATGGCGGCGGAGCCGCAGCCGACCCGCATGCGTTCCTCGCGCTGGCCATCCACGATCGGCGCTGCGTTCGACTGGATCGTCAGCTTCGAGCCGTCGTCGACGATCACCTCCACCGGGAAGCCGTTGCAGAGGTTTTCCAGCGCTTCGCAGGTGACGCGTCCCTCGCGTTTGCTGCCGCCGGTCAGATGGCGCACACCGCCGAGTGCCAGCATCTGCGAACCGTACTCGGCGGTCGTGACGTGCCCGATCTGTTCGCCGTCCACCCGCACCGCAGCCTGCTCCGGCCCGATGAAGCGATCGGTGTCGATCTTCACCTTGACGCCGCAGTAGCTGAAGATGCCTTCGGTCACCACCGTGACCATGTCCACGCCTTCGTGCCGGCTCGACACGATGAAGGGCGCAGGCTTGTAGTCGGGGTAGGTGGTGCCGGCACCGATGCCGGTGACGAAGAGCGGCGCATCGGCGAGCACTTCGCCCTTCCACTCGCGATCGAGGAAGCGCACGACCTGACCGTCCTGCTCGATCACCTTCTGCGCGATCACCAGAGGATCGACGCGGGCGAGCTGTCCGCCGACGTTGGCGTAGCGGTCGCACGCGCCGGTCTTGCTGGGGCGGATGATGCACAGCACCGGACAGGCGTCGCAGCGGACGTTGCCGGGCGCTACGGGTTCGTCGAGGGCTTCGGCGGAATCGGAAGTGGTGTCGCTACGCATGTCCGGTCCACGACGACCCGGTTCGCGCGGTCGACGCGGGCCGGGCGAGTCGCTGGCAGAGTGGGAGATCCGCCGGCATCACCCTCCTGGCTGGCCGAGCGAACGACCGCTCGTGCCGTGTTCGAGTTGGCTAAGGGCAGACTCCTGCCGGCAAGCCGATAGCTTACCGTCGTTTGTCCCCCCCCGAGCGCCCGGGGCCCGGGACAGCCGTCGTCGGGCCGCCCCAAGACGGCTGGCCCTCTCACCTACCGCTCAAGGAACGCGGGAGGGGCTGTGCGCCCAGCAGCACTGTGCGCTTCCCAGTCGCGGCCGCTGACATCTCAGGGGGGAGGAGAGGCCGAAGGCCTACCGGGGGGGGCGTCGCCTCAGCCAGGCCGCTCTTCGCCGTAGACGATGATCGAGAGCATGGTCACGGGCGTCTTGATGAGACGCTCGGGACCGTGCACCACGTCCCCGCGGAAAGTGAGCGAGTCGCCGGGGCCCAGCTCGTAGGTCTGCTGGCCGTGCCGGTACTCGACCCGTCCCGAGAGAATATGGATGAACTCCGTGCCCTCGTGCTCGAAACTGGAGATCACCTCCACGTCGTCGTAGAGCGTGACGAGGAAGGGTTCGAAGCGGCGCATCGGCCCCTTGTCGTAGGCAAGCAGGTTGTATCGATGTCCTTGTTTGGTGCCGCGGCGCACGACCTCCATGCCTTCGCCCTTGCGCACGAGCTGTGCGTCACCCTCGGGCGCAGCGTAGTCGCGCAGCAGTTCCGAGACCGGCGAGCCGAGCGCACCGGCGACGCGATCGAGGGTTTCGAGGCTCATGGTGGCCTGGCCGTTCTCGATCCGGGACAGCATGCCCGGGCTCAAGCCCACCTGCGCTGCGATCTCGCCGATGGTGAGCCGGTTCTTGTGGCGCAGCTTGCGGATGGCGTTGCCGAGCGCCCAGCTGACGGAGGGACGGGAGGTGCCGACGGTGTTGGATGCTGCGCTCATCGAATGCCCTTTCCTGGAATTCGCGCATGGGGATATCGCTGCGACGCGAGGCACTGGCTGTTCAGCTGCGAAGCTACTGCAGTCACGGATGCGGGCCTGCGGCCGGACGCGCCGGCCGGAAGCTCGCGAGTTGTCTTTGTGCCGCTTCCCGTTCCTCCACGGACATCTGCTGGGTGATCGGCTCCAGCGCGTTCAACGCATTGCCCGCGCCGTGCGTGCCGGCGAGCGAGAGCCACACGAAGGCGCTGACGCGATCCTTCGGCACGCCCTCGTTGCCGCAATACAGATAGCCCAGTCGCGCCTGTGACGGGGCGTGCCCCAGGTGGGACGCGCGCGTGTACCAGGTCACGGCCTGATCCATGTCGGACGCCACGCCGCGCCCCTTGGTGTGGAACACGGCGAGATTGAACATGGCGTTCGCATCGCCCTGGTTCGCGGCTTTCCGGAACCAGCGCGCAGCCTCTGCGTCGTCCTTCGGCGTTCCGCGACCCTGGGCACACATGGCGCCGACGTTGTTCTGTGCCAGGATGTTGCCGCCTTCGGCGGACCTGCGATACCAAGCGAAGGCCTGCGCGTAGTCCTGATCGACGCCGTGGCCGTTCTCGTACAACGTGCCGATCCAGGCCTGGGCCTCCACGTCGCCGCGTTCGGCCGCCTGCAACCACAGCTGCAGGGCAGTTGCATGGTCGCCATTGCGGTAGTGATCGTAGGCGTCATCGGTGAACCGTGCTTGCATGGCGAACTCCGGGGTGGGAAACGAGGCTAGAAGGCACCCGAATTGACGCCCGCATTCAGGGCGCGACCCGGGTTCGAATAGAGAGGGCGATCGACGCTCGCATGGGCCCGCAGCAGCTGTGCAAGCAGATACCGCTGGAACGCACCGGCGAGCGGCTCCGATTCGATCGGTGCCGGGCGATCGTCGATGTGCTGGGGGAGGAACGGCGACGGGTTGGTGGATCCTGCGAGGGTAGCTTGCAGGTCCTCGGCCGCCTGCTGACTGATGGAGGTCGTCGTCCGCCACCACTCCAGCGCGTTGTTCGCGTCGGCCCCGGCCTGCACCAGTACTCGGCTGGTCTGCGTCGTCTCGGTCAGGCCGACCGGTTTCAACAGCGTCATGCCGATCGTGCGATCGGACGAATGCAGCAGCAGATTGGGAAACACGCCGGCGACGACCGTTGATCCGATCGTGCCTAATGCGCGTAACGCTTCCACGCCGAAACTTGGAACACGCTGGCCGGAAGCGCTGTTGCGCTCAGTCCGCGCCCAGAACCCATGCCCGTCGGCAGGCGTCGCTGCGCGTGAAGGATCCACGTCGTCTGACTCGCTGCGCGTCGCGAGGCCACAACGAAAACGCGCCTTCCAGTTGGCCTTCACGTCCGTCTGCCAGCCTTCCGGAAGGGCCGTTGCGGTGCCTAACCGCTCACAGAGGATCGCGAGGCCGTCGCCGTACTGCGCCGCCAGTTCCGGCGGTGTCAAGTCGAGATTCACAAAGACGAGTGGCCCCGCGACGGCCACGTGGATGGGCAGTAGCTTGAGCGGATTGATCCCGCGGTACATGTACATCTCGGGCGGGTCGCTGCCGTCGGCAAGGGCGTGCAGCACGTCGCGATCGCGCGAATGACCGCACGAAGTGTAGAAGCAGTTCGTCTTGCGCCCGGTCTGGCATTGGCGCGGGACGAAGCGGCAGCCGCCGTGCTGGGCGAAGTTGAAGTAGCCGCGCAGCGAACCGTCTGCATCACGTCGGACATGGATGCCGTGATCGCCGACGGTGTAAGGCAGCAGATCGCCCGGATTCGGGATCGCACCTGAGAATCCAACGCAAACCCAATGACGGGTCCAGACCTTCTCGTCCTCCAGATCGGCGAAGGCCTTCGACCGGTAGGCCCACCGCGGCAGCATGTGTGCGCCGGGACCGACCGACGATGCGGCTTCATAGTGCGCGGGATCCGTGAGGTCGAGCGGACCCTCGTGGAACCCCAGTATCGGATGCGTACTCATGCGTCTTGATCTCCCGCCTGGCACTGGACGGACCATGCCCCAACGGCCGGACCCCTTCCGGCCGCCGGGGTCGCTCCACGCACCTACATTCCGCGTGCGTTCGACACCTTGTTGCCCGGCGGGTCGTAGTCCGCACGGCCGCGATGGATGTAGCCATCCTTCGGTGGTGGCGGCAGCGGGCCGTCCTTCATGAAGCGGTCGAGAACGTTCTTCACCAGCCGCGAGATGTTGTTCTTCGCCGGATCGCCGTTGTTCCACGGCAGCGAACCGCAGAACGCGATCGAGCTGAAGGCGAAGCAGCCGCCGCCGTTGGGCGTCTCGTGATAGGCGATGTCGGAGCGCACTCGCGGGTGCTGCGTGCCGTCCAGACCCTGCTGGTTGAAGCCGTAGTCCTCCATCACCAGCAGATAGCCTTCGGTGTGGCGACCGGCTGACGTGGCGACCACCAGCGTGTGCGGCGGCGAACCGAGCATCGTGTCGACGATGTCGAGTTCAGTGCCCGCGGCGCCGCCGCCCACGAGGCCGAAGTTGCCGAGCTTCTCGTCGTAGCCGATGCCTTCGAAGGCCCACGCGACGCGCGGGTCGTTGCTCTCCGGTGTCCGCGAGTAGTAGCTCGAGATGTCGAAGCCTTCGGACGACATGCCGGTGCCGGCTACCGTGTGCAGGTAGCGGCCACGATAGCGCCACATGCCACCCAACTCACCCGTGGACTGGTGATAGTACTCGCCCGGATCGGCGCGCCAGGTGCGGATGCCCGACTCGCAGCGGCGCATCTCGGTGACGATGCCGCGCCCGAGATGGTCGTATGCCGGATGGTAGGAGTGCACCCAGTACCAGCCGTCCGCACCCATGTACATGATGCGGCCGCCCTGCTGGGTGTAGTTGTGGAGCGCGTCGAGTTGCGGTCCGGAGTTGTGCTCCGGGTGCGAGCCGGTGATCACGACGTTGTAGCCCTTCAGCCGCGCCACGCCGTCGTAGTTCACGTCCTCGTCGGTGATGACGTCGTAGTTGTACCCGTTCGCTTCCAGCCAGTAGATCAAGTGCAGGTCGGCCGGGTACTGCCACGGTGCCTGCATCAGGAAGTGGTCGTACTTCGGCCTGATGCTCAGAATGGGCCGCAAGCGCGACGAGAGACACAGGCCGCTGCCGTCGGTATGGGTGTCGTAGATCGAGCCGCCATACTCGCGATGCTCCGACAGGAACATGTTCTGGTGCTGCATGATCGGTACGCGGTAGACGAGCAGCTCGGCGCCGCCGGCGTTGTTGGCAAGGTGCTCGTTGGCATAGGCCATGTAACTGATCGTGGGGATCATGACGGCGATCTTCGCCGTCTCTTCGCCGACCTTCGGCACCACGAAGAACGGGATGTAGTCCTCGTCGCCTTCGCTCGTTGTCAGCTTGGCCGCGTAGCACGCACTCTTCAGATCGGTGGGAACGTCCCACTCGAAGTCCACGCTCCAGCGTGCGTCGTCCACGTCATCGTCGTGAAAGTGGATGGCACCGTATTCCTGCGGCGCGTGCTTCCAGTCGAAGTTGTGGCCGGACCAGTTGTAGCCGGTCATCGCCCGGGTTGGACAGTTCACCACGGCTGCGTGCAGGAGATAGGGTCCCTTGTCGACGCACGTGATGGTGTTGATACCGGTCCCGAAGTCCCAGGCAGCGACCAGGCATTCCGACAGCTTCGGCGTGGGACCGCTGCCGCGCCGCTCGTCGAGGCCGGTCTGGCCGCCTAGCTTCATGGTCTCGATCTCGAGGCGCGACAGGGCGCGGTCGCACACGCGCGGGCTGTCGATCTTGCCGTTGTAGCAGCCGGCGATCGCCACCCCCTTGGGCAGCGAGGAAGCCGCGAGCGGACCACCATCGAGCGCACCCACGTAACCGGCGATCACGAAGGGGAGGGCGGCGTGGTTGACCTTCTCCTTGAATGCGGCCCGCGCGGGTGGAATATCTGGATCGAGTGCGTACGTGATCTGCGGTTCGTGATAGAGGATCGCCTCGCCGGTCACCGCGTCGTAGGTCGCGGCGAGAAAGTGCCAGGCGTGGTCGCGCAGCGGCGCGCCGCTGGTCAGCTTCTTGCCGTTCACGCGCAGTTCGGGACAGCCGTCCTCATTGATGAAGAGGCCGTAGCCCCCTTCCGCCGCGGACCACTTGGTGATGAGGCCCTGGGCACCGTGCTTCCAGTACTTCGGATGGGTCTTCGGCGTGGTGGGCCAGACCCAGCACTGCAGCGTGAAGCTCTGCACCCGTAGTGCGGGCGTGTCGGCGACGTAGGCATACGATCCGCTGTGGATGACTTGCTTGCGTCCCGGATACTCGCCGTTGATCGACACGCTAACCGGTTTCTCGATGAAGCCGGGGCCGCGCGGGTTGGTATCGCCGTTGATCATCTTGACGATCTCGGCGCGGTACTTCTTCGGGCCGTCGCAGTTGACGTAGAAGCGAATCTTGTCGCCGGGGTACACGCAGAACCGGTCGGCATACCCTGTGAGCCGCATCATGATGGTGATCTCCTGTGTTGTCGTGGTTGGTGGCGGTCGCGCCGATGCTTCAGGTAGCGGTCCAATGGTCGTCGCGGCGCTTCCAGCCTTCGTTGAAGTGCTCAGGCATGCCGTCGGTTTCGGCCATCTCGTCCAGCCGCATGACGAAGATCGCGTGCTGCACGGTGTGCTCGTCGTCGAAGATGCGGTCGTCGACGAAAACGGGCGGCACGCCGCGAATGCCCGATAGGCGGCCGATGCGCCATTCCTTCTCCACCTTCGTGCAGATCACCACGAGCTTGTTCTTTGCCGGCAAGGCACGCATGCGCAGCAGCACGCGGTTCAGCTGGAAGTCTTCGTGAATGCCTCCGGAGACGTCGGTCGTATCGCCCGGTGTCTTGCACAACAGGACCGAAGAGCCGGCCACCCCTTTCATGGATTTCATGCAGGCTTCATGGACGCGAACGAGCCGGTCGTATTCCGGCGTGCCTTTCTTGGGAATCGGAATCATCGAGATCTCCTCTGGGTGTGGTGCGAACGGAATGCGGCGGCCGCGTGCAGCCGGCGCGACGACAGAACAGTGAATCGGGCGGGACTTGGAGGGAAGCGGGCAGGTCATGGGCCGCGGGCTCTAGATGGTCAGGTAGCGATCCACGATGGTGTCGTCGAGCTCATGGATCGGACCGCCCGTGGCGATGGCACCCTTTTCGATCACGACGAAGCGGTTCGCGGCGGCCTTGGCGAACTCCACGTTCTGCTCGATCAGGATCACCGTGAGCCGCAGTTCGCGGTTCAACGTGACCACGAGGTCCTGGATCTGTTCGACGATGTTGGGCTGGATGCCCTCGGTGGGTTCGTCGAGGATGAGCAGCTTCGGGTCGGTGGCGAGCGCGCGGGCGATCGCGAGTTGCTGGGCCTGACCCCCGGACAGCGTGCCGGCTCGCTTGTCGAGGTTCTCGGCGAGGTACGGGAACAGATCCAGTACGCGCTCGGGGACGCCCTGCTTGCCGTCGCTGCGTGCGAAGGTGCCGAGCAGGATGTTCTCGCGCACCGAGAACCTGGGAAGGATTCCGCGCCCCTGCGGGATGTACCCGATGCCCGCGGCGGCGCGCAGATGGGTGGGTAACTGGGCCACCTCGCGATCGCGGACGCGGATCGAACCCGTGAGGCGGGTCGTGAGGCCCATGATGGTGCGCGCGAGCGTCGTCTTGCCGACGCCGTTGCGGCCGATCACGCACAGCAGGTCGCCTTCTTCCAGCCGCAGCGAGAGGTTCTGGATGATCGGTGTGTTGCCGTAGTAGGAGGTGACCTCGCGCAGTTCAAGCATGCTGGCCTCCCTTGCCGTGGCCGAGATACACGCGGCGCACTTCATCGTTGCCCTCGATCTCGGCGATGGTGCCTTCGGCGAGGTGGCGGCCCATGTGCATGACCGTCACGCGATCGGCGATCTGGCGCACGAAGCTCATGTCGTGCTCGACCACCAGGAGCGTGTGGTTGCCCTTCAGCGCGTTGAAGATCTCGCCGGTCTTGTGGGTTTCTTGCGTGGTCATGCCCGCCGTGGGTTCGTCCATCAACAGCAGCCGCGGGTTCTGCGTGAGCACCATGCCGATCTCGAGCCACTGGGTCTCGCCATGGGACAGCACATCGGCGCGATCGGACAGGCGGTCCTTCAGGTTGACGACACCGGCCACTTCCTCGACGCGCTCGGTGGCTGCTCGATCGCGCAGCACGAGCATGTTCCGTAGCGGGTTCGTGATCCGGTTGAACGCCGCCTCCAAGTTCTGCCTCACCGTGAGGCCCTTGAACACCGCCGGCACCTGGAACTTGCGACCGAGTCCGGCGCGGACGCGGGCGTGCTCGGGCCAGTTCGTGATCACCGTGCCCTCGAGCGCGATGGTGCCCGACGTAACTTTCTGGCGGCCGGTGATGAGGTCGATGGTCGTGGTCTTGCCGGCGCCGTTCGGTCCCAGCAAGCACCGCAATTCGCCCTTGTGCACCTTGAGATCGAGGTCGTCCACCACGCACAGCTCGTCGTAGGCCTTGGTCACGCCTTGCAGCTGCAGCAATGCCATCAGCCGGGCTCCTGTGCGGGCCTGGCACTCGCTGCCGTCTTGCCGGTCATGCCGGAGCGACGCTGTGCAATCCGATCGAGAATGAGCTCGAGCAGGCCGGCCAGTCCGTTGGGGAAGAACCGCACGATCACGATGAACAGGCCACCGAGTACCAGCAGGAAGCCGTAGAGCAGTTCGTCGCCTAGAAAGCTCTGCACGCCGTTCACGAAGAACGCACCGATGATCGCGCCCAGCAGAGACATGCGTCCGCCGACTGCGGCCCATATCACCATGGAGACGCTGAACGGCACTTCGAGCGCGGTGGGCGACACGTACTGCACCACCATCACCCACAGGATGCCGGCGACGGCGGCGACGATGCCGGACAGCGTGAAGATCGTGACCTGGTAGGCGGCCACGCTGTAGCCGAGGAAGCGTGCGCGTTCAGGATCGTCGCGCACCGCCTGGACGATCAGGCCGAAGCGGGTCTGCAGCAACAGCTTCAAGCCTAGCGTGAGTGCGGCCAGGAACGCGAGAACGATCCAGTAGGCTTCGCGGCTGTAGGGGTCGACGGAGTGTTCGCCCAGTTGCAAGGGCGCAGGCGGCGAGATGCCGTTGAAGCCCGCCGTGTAGGGCTGCATGTCGAAGGCCATGCTGTACCAGGCCGACAGCATGGCCACCGTCATGATCGCGACGAACACGCCGACGACGCGCGCCTGGAACATGAGGGCGCCAAACACGAGGAAGAACAACGCCGGTGCGAGCAGCGACAGCGCCAGACCGGTCGGCGTGTGCCAGAACGGCGCCCACAGCGCCGGCAGTTCGGTGAGCTCATTGGTCAGCATGAAGCTCGGGATCGGCGCGTTGACCGGATCCTGCGACTGCATCTGCATGGTCATGCCCATGCCGTATGCCGCGAGACCGAACGCGATGCCCTGGCCGAGGCTCAGGATGCCGCCGTAGCCCCACACGACGCTCACCGACAGCGCCAGCATGCCGAGCACGGCGAACCGGGCGAACAGGTTGATGGTGAAGGAGTTAGTGACGAATAGCGGCAGGCACGCAAGCATCAGGAAAAACACGGCATACGCGATCCATTGCGCCGTTCGGTTGTGATACAGACTCGTCATCGGGTTTGCGCTCCGGGCGATGGGGTGATGTCGGCTACGCTCTAGCGCCGCGCCAGCGCTTCCGCGAACAGGCCCTGCGGGCGAAACCTCAGGAAGATCACGACCAGAAGGAACAGCCAGAACTTCGCGAACGTGCCGTTGGTGAAATACGAGAACACCGAGTAGATCTCGCCGAGCGCGGCCGAACTGAAGAGCGCACCTACGAGCGAGCCGACGCCGCCCACGACCACCACCAGGAAGGCTTCGACGATGTAGCCGCTGCCCATGTCGGGGAACACGTTCTTGATTGCGCCGAACATGGAACCGGCGAGTCCCGCGAGGCCGGCACCGTAGGCGAAGGTCAGCGTGTAGACGCGATTGGCGTCGATGCCGTGGGCTGCAGCCATTTCCTTGTTCTGCATCACCGCGCGCACCATCAACCCGATGCGGGTGCGGTGCATCAGCCACCACGTGCCGACAAAGGCGGCAATGGTCACGCCGAAGATGAACACCCGGAACCAGGAGAGCTCGAAGACCCAGAACTTCATGGAGGCGTTGAGGAACGCCGGACTGCCCACGTTCTTCGGTTCGGGGCCGAGGATCAGCCGCACGCCTTGCACCAGCACGAGCGACAATCCCCACGTCGCGAGCAGCGTGTCGAGCGGCCTCTTGTAGAGATATCGGATCAACCCGCGCTCGATGCCCGCGCCGATCAGCGCCACCACCAGGAACGCGCAGGGGATGCAGAGGAGGAACGGAAACTTGAGGTATTCCTCCAGCACGAAGGTGGTGTAGGCGCCCAGCATCAGGAACTCGCCGTGTGCCATGTTGATGACGCCCATCGCGCCGTAGACGATCGCGAGACCGAGGGCGGCGATCAGCCACACGCTCGCGATGCTGAGTCCGATCAGCAGCGCGTTCATGAACGGCTCGAACGCGAATGCGGTCCAGAAATGGTTGACGCTCATCTCGTTGCTCCAGGTCCGGCGGGTCTTGTGCCGGGCCGACGCAGCTGGCCCGGACGGTTCATGCGTAAGCTCGTTCTCGAGGGGGCGCCGCGACGGAGGAGGACCGTCCCCCGCTGTGCCGAGCGAGGTCCATCGCGGCGCCAAACCTGGAGGGGCTACAGCACGCTTTTCATGACCTTGCCGTCCTTGGTGTGGAGACCGTCGAATTTGCACACACCGCGCTCGGGATAGATGATGAAAGGGTCCGGTGCGATGTGTTTCTCGGCCGCCTGCACGATCTTGAACTGGCCGTTCGCCTGGCATTGGCCGATCTTCGGCTTCATGTACAGGTGGCAGGTCTCGTCGAACCACACCAGACCCTCGGGCGAGACGTCGTCCTCGATGCGGATCTCGGGCGTCACGTCGCGGATCATGCGCGGCGTGATGGCGTCGACGCTACCGGCCTTGGCGAGAGCCTTCTCGAAGGCGTACTTGAACGCGTACACGGAGAGGTATGTCTCCTCCATGTTGTAGTGCGTCACACCGCCCTTGCCGTACTTGCTGGAGAGGTACTCGTCCACGAACTTCTTGTTGGTGGGCGTCTCCAGTGCCTGGAAGTAGGGCGCCGAGAGGAAGTGTCCGGCGCCGAACTCGGCACCCATCGCACGGGTCTCGATCTCGCCGGTGGTGAGGGCGGCGATGGGCATCTTGTCCACCTTGAAGCCCTCCTGCTTGAACTGCTTGTGCAGGGAGATGTCGGAGTCGCCCACCACGGTGGAGAAGATGAAGTCCGGTTTGGTCTGGCGGATTTTGTTGAAGATGGTGGTGAAGTCGGAGCCGCCGAGTTCCACGTATTCCTCGCCCAGCAGTTCGCCACCGGCCTTCTCGAGCCAGACCTTGGCGTTCTTGTTGGATTCCTTCGGCCAAATGTAGTTGGAGCCGACGAAGTACACCTTCTTGCCGAAGTTCTTCACCATGAACGGGATCAGGTCCTGCGAGTGCTGGTTCGCGAGCGGTCCGGTGTTCACGATGTTCTGGGTGCACTCGCGACCCTCGTAGCAGGTCGGGTAGTACAGGAGGTGATCGCGCGCCATCACGACCGGTGCCATCGCCCGGCGGCTCGCCGACGTGTAGCCGCCGAACGTGGCGATCACCCGGTCCTTAAGGATCAGCTGGCTGATCTTCTCCGAGTACACCTTGATGTCGGACTTCGCGTCGATCAGCACCGGCTCGATCGGCATGCCGGCAACGCCGCCGGCCTTGTTGATCTTGTCGATGGCGAACTGGACCACCTGATTGGAGTCGGTCTCGACGACGGCCAGGCTACCCGTGAGCGAGAAGAGCACCCCGACCTTGATCTTCCCGCCCTTCGTGACCCAAGGTTCGGCGTTGGCGCTCTTCACGAAGAAATACGGAAACCCACCGAGTGCGGAGGCGCCTGCGGCGCCCGCGACTGCCGTGCTCGACTTGAGGAAGGTTCTCCTGGACCGTTCCATGGCTGTGCTTCTCCCTGTGGCTGTTGAAGGTGACGCGTGTTTCCTGATAAGCACGCGGGTTTCATACAGTGCAACTAATGTACCAAAGGAAGAGCTCGGAACTGACTGTTGATTAAATGTAGGAAATTTTCCAGTGATCGCGCCAGTCATGCACAATCGTTGTGCGGAAACGAATTTTGTGCACTTTTAGTTCTCACTATTAAACATACTTATCGATCCTCCGGGAACGACTTATGAAGAGTTGCATACTATGAATTGTTGTTGAACCATGGTGTCATGACGCCCATCCATTCACCGCGACAGGAACCGGCATGTCCGCCCACGTGTTCAGCGTGCAGCAGATCAAGTACGAACTTCTTCTGTACATCAAAGGGTTGGGAGGATCCTTCGACGACTGGTTCGTGGGCGTCTCGGCCGAACCCGAGCGGGCTCTGTTCGACGAGCATCGGGTCGATCGTCAGCGGGACCCCTGGATCTACAAGCCGGCGCTGTCGGGCAAGGCCACGCGGACCGTGCTTGCCTACTTCCGGGAGACCTTGCACACGGATGGGGCCGACTGCGCCTCGGCTCCCGCGGACGCGACCTTCGTCTTCATGTTCCGCAAGGGGGACGGGACGATGCCGCCGGCTGCAGCCTGACCAGTCGAGGCCGATACCGTTGCGCGTGTTCCGGGTGATCCGCTGCCCGGGCTGGCCGTGCCGGTCGGCACGGCTATAATCCGCGGCCTTCAGCGCCTCCCGAACGCCAGGGCATGATTCCCTATCAACCGCAGCGCCAGCCAGCATCCGAAGATGCCGGTGTCGACACCGGATCGAACGAGGCAGCCGAGTCTGTCGCCCCGAACGGGGAGGCCGGCGAGACCGCGAAGCGGGCAGAGCCGCGCAAGCTCGAGCGCCATATCGGTACCGTGGCGCGCCAGCTTCGCATGCAGCAGAAGCTCACCATCGCCGACGTCGCGGGCGAGGTTTCCATCAGCCGCGGCATGCTCTCGAAGATCGAGAACGGCCAGGCGTCCGCGAGCCTCGACACGCTGGTCAAGCTGTCGGAAGTGCTCGGCGTGTCGCTGGTGCATCTGTTCCGCGACTACGACCGCAAGGAAGGCGGAGCCCAGTTGGTCAAGCGCAACACGGGCATGACCGTGGTGAGGCGCGGCACCAAGCGTGGGCACACCTACCAGCTGCTGGCCTATGACAAGGGGCCGCGCAAGCGCTTCGAGCCGTTCCTGATCTCCATGGACGACAGCAGCGAGATCTTCCAGAGCTTCGAACATCTCGGTACCGAGTTCATCTACATGCTGGAAGGTGAACTCGAGTACCGCCACGGCCAGACGACATACCTGCTGCAGCCGGGCGATGCACTCACCTTTCCGGGCAGCGTGCCGCACGGACCGGAGCGCCTGGTGAGCGTGCCGATCCGCTTTCTCTCGATCATCGTCTACAACGACGTCGAGGATGCCTGAGGTCTGAACGACCTCGGTCTGACTAGCGACGGTTAGAACGAGCCCTGGCGCTGCTCGCGCAATGCTGCCCGCAACCGATGCGGGAGCACCGGCACGAATGTCACGCGCACACCGGTGGCATGCCGGATCGCACCGAGGATCGCCGGTGGTGTCGGAATGAGTGCCGGCTCGCCGACACCCTTGGCGCCGCCCGGACCGAGCGGCTCCCGGTCCTCGATAAGGATGGTCTCGATCGGCGGAATGTCGCCGATGGACGGGATCAGGTAGTCGTGCAGGTTCTCGGTCCGGCCGGCGAGGTACTCCTCCATCAGCGCGAGACCGAGACCCTGGGCGATGCCGCCGTGGATCTGTCCTTCCACCTGTTGCGGATTGAGCGCGCGGCCGACGTCGTGGGCCGCGACGATGCGCAGCACCTTGGTGGTCCCGAGGTCGAGATCCACTTCCACCTCGGCGATCTGCGCCGCGAAGCCGTAGGTGGCGTAGGGCACGCCCTGACCGTCGGCATCGAGCTTCGTCGTTGGCGGGTCGAAACGGCCGATGCCCACGAGCACGTCGCCGCGCTCATCCGGCGTGAGCGATGCGAGATCGATCGAGTGCGTTCCGCGCGCATCCTCGACCGACAATTGAGCGTTCGCGATGACGATCTTCGCCGGCTCGGTCGCGCCGGCGGTTTCGAGCACGCGCGCGCGCAGCGCCTTGCCCGCGAGTTCCGCCGCCTTGCCCGACACGAACGCCTGGCGCGAGGCGGATGATTTGCCGGCATCGAGCGTGAGGTCGGTATCGCCCATGATGGTGCGGAACCGGTCCATCGGCAGACCGACTGCGTCGGACAGCACCTGCAGCATGGTCGTGTTGGTACCCTGGCCGATGTCGGCGCAGCCGTTGTAGAACGTGATCGTGGCATCGCGCGCGATGCCGACGCGCATGTTCGACGGGTTCGACATGGCAGTATTGCCGATGCCGTACCACATGCAGCCGATGCCGACGCCACGGCGCGTGCGGCCGTTCGCTGAATTGAAGCGTTCCGCGGTCGCATGAGCGTCACGCCAATGGGGTTCGAGGGCGTCGAGACACGCGACCAGGCCGCAACTCGCTTCGAGTTTCTGCCCCGTGGCGGTGACATGGCCGACGCGCAGGGCGTTGCGGCGCCGGAAGTCGAGACGGTCGATCCGCAGCTGCCCTGCAAGATCATCCATCATCGCCTCGTGCGCGATCGCCGCCTGCGGCACGCCGAAGCCGCGGAACGCCCCGGCCACGGGCTCGTTGGTGAAGATCGCGCGGCCGCGGGTGTGGACGTGCGGCACGAAGTACGGCCCCATGGCGTGCACCGGTACCCGGTTCGCCACCGTCGGGCCCCAGCTTGCATATGCGCCGGTGTTGACGAGCGCATCGACCTCGACCGCCTGCAGCAGGCCGCTCGCGTCGGCACCGAACCGTGCCGCAATGCGCGCCGGATGCCGCTTGGTCGTGGCCATCATGCTTTCGGGGCGGGTGTAGACGCAGGCGACCGGCCGATCCAGCAACCAGGCCGCGAGCGCCACCAGCGGCTGCACCGACAGGTCGAGCTTGCCGCCGAAGCCGCCGCCGCAGGCGGTGGGTACGATGCGGATCTGTTCGGGCCGCAGCTGCATGACGATCGCGACTTCATCGCGATCCATGTACGGCGTCTGCGTGGTGACGTGGATCTCGATGCGCTCGCCGACGCGGCGTGCATAGCCGGCCTCGGGTTCGATGTACGCATGCTCGACGAAGCTGGTCTCGAATGTGCCCTCGGCCACGGCCGCGCAGCCCGCGAAGATGGCAGGCGGATCGCCGCAACGCACGCGGCCCTCGATCAGCAGATTACCGGGCTTGTCGGCCTGGATCAGCGGCGCGTCGGCGCTCATCGCCGCATCGAGCCCCACGACCGGGGTCTCCGGTGCGTACTGGATCGGCAGCGTGTCGTCCGCGATTGCTTCGACGGTCGCGCGCTCGCCCACGAGGGCGAGCACCGCCTCGCCGCGATAGCGCACGAGCCCGTCGGCGAGCACCGGTTGATCCTTCACGTCGGGGTAGATGCCGTAGCCGTTGGACGGCACATCGCGTGCAGTGAGGATGCGGGCAAGGCCTGGATGCGCGCGCCTCACCGCATCGAGATCGCCGGTCGTGAACGTGGCGCGCGCATGCGGGGAGCGCACCACCCGCAGCCACAGCGCATCGGCGGGAATGCCGTCCGCACCGAACCGATCGCGACCGGTGAGTTTGGCGATGCCGTCCCATTTCGGCGCGCGTGCCCCCAGCGCTCCGCCCATGGCCGGCATCGGTTGCAATGGCACGTCGTTGGCGGCGTCCAGCACGGCCTCGACAATCTTGCGATAGCCGGTGCAGCGACACAGCACGCCGCCGAGCGCGTCGAGCACCTGCGCTTCATCGGGGCGGGGCGTCCGCGCCAGCAGGTCGGCCGCCGCCATCAGCATCCCCGGAGTACAGATGCCGCATTGCGCGCCCATGTGCTTGTGGAAGGCGCGCTGGATGGGCGCGAGGACGCCCTCGCGCTCCAGGCCTTCCACGGTCGTGACGATCCGCCCGGCGACCTGACCCAACGGCGTGAGACACGCGCAGACCTGCCGGCCGTCGATCAGGATCGTGCATGCGCCGCAGTCGCCCCCGTTGCAGCCGATCTTGGTGCCGGTCAGATGCAGTTCGTCCCGCAACACGTCGGCCAGCCGGGTGATGGCCGGTGACGTCACGGCCACTTCCTTGCCGTTGACGGTGAACGAGACGATGGCGGCAAGATCGTTCACAGGAGTGATCCGAGCTCGTCCAGCAGACGCCGGACCACGACCAGAGCGGCATCGACGCGGTATTCGGCGCTGCCGCGCACGTCGTCGATCGGCGCAAGGACGCCGAGGTGCGCTGCATCGACGACGCGGCCGATCCTCCCGTCGACCTTCGTACCTCGCAGGTCTGCTTCCAGCGCGGGAAGCCGCCGCGCCACCGGCGAACACGCTCCGACCGCGACGCGCGCCTCTGCGATGCCGCCCGACCTGTCCACCTCGATCGTCGCTGCGGCCATGACGATCGAGATCACCAGGTAGCGGCGGGCACCGAGTTTCATGAAGTGTCCGGCAGCTCGACCGGCGGGCTTGGGCACGATCACCGCAGTGACCAGCTGGTGCGGCAGCCGGCGGATGCGCCGATTGCCGAGGACGAACTCGGCGAGCGGCACGATCTCCACGCCGGCCGCGGAGCAAAGCTCGACGGATGCGTCCAGCGCCAGCAGCGCGGGCACGCCATCGGCGGCCGGCGATGCGTTGCAGATGTTGCCGCAAATCGTCCCGGCATTCTGGATCTGCGCGCCGCCCACTTCGCGGGCGGCAAGCTTGAGACCGTCGAACAGCGGCGGCAACGCACTGTCTAGAATGTCGGTCCAGGTCGTGGTGGCACCGATGCGGAAATCGATCGCCCGCTCCTGGATGCCGCGCAGGCCCGCGATCCCCTGGATGTCGAGGACGTCGTCGGTGAGCGGCTGGCCGACCCGTGCGGGATAAAAATCGGTGCCACCAGCCACGATGGTCAGCGCACGGGCGTGCAGCGCGTCGAGAGCGACCTCGAGCGTGGTGGGGCGGAGATAGAGACCCAAGGTGGGAAGCTCGCGCGAACTGCTCAGCCGCAGTCCTTGCGCACGCGCGTTTCCGCGTTGCGGACGCTCGCCCGCAGACCATCGAGGCTGTCGATCGAGCCACCGCGGTGTTCCGCGCCCTTCGCCATCTCGAGCGATTGGCGGGCCGACTCGCATCGTTCCTTCCCGCGATCCTCGTCGTACTTGGCCTGGCGCGCTGCGTTGTCGGCGCTCTGCGGCTCGCGCGCAGCGGCCTCATCCTTCGCCTTGGTGGCGGCCGCCTGCTCCGCGGCCGCCTTCTTGTCGGCCGCTTCGCGGGCAGCATCGGCCTTCTTCTCCATGCACTCGGCCTCCACGGTCGCCTTCACCTCCGCCGGCCCGCCCTTCATCTGCAGCACCTCGGCGGCGAACTTCTGGCGCGCCACGCGCTCCTCGTAGGGCATCATCTCCTTGTCGACGCGCGCGAGGATGTCCTCGGGGCTGGTGCCACCGGCCTCGTCGCGCGCGAACTTTTCGGCGAGCCTGGCCCGCGCGAGGCACTGGGCATCGTGGCCCTTCTCGGGCGGGGCTTCGCGGCTCGTCTTGGTGACGAGCTTGCCGCCATCGCCGCAGGGCTCGTCCTGATAGGACCCGTCCGGGCAGCGAAACACGCCGGCGGCATGGGCATCGGCGGCGACCACGCCGATCGGTACGATCGCGAACCGAACGACGGCTGGAAGAGTCGACATGGATTGACTACCCTCGGTCTGACGATCCGGATACTCTAGCGCATGCGGCGGCGCCCGAGGGCAGGGCGATCGTCGTCCATCGTTCATCGGCGGCCCGGGCAGCCGGACGCAGGACCGGTCGGTTCCGTCCTCCCGCCGTGCCTCGAGAGGAGCTGCCCCATGGATATCGACATCATTTCCGACGTGGTCTGCCCCTGGTGCTTCATCGGCAAGCGGCGTCTCGAGCAGGCGCTGGTGCTCTGGCGCGACGCTCATCCGGGCGAGGAACCGCAGGTGCGCTGGCACCCCTTCGAACTGAATCCGAACATTCCCGCGGCCGGGCTGGACCGGCGCCGCTATCTCGAGGAAAAGTTCGGCGGACCGGAGCGCGCACGCGAGATCTACGCGCGCGTCGAGGCCGCCGGCCGCGAGGTGGACATCGCCTTCGATTTCGACCGCATCCAGGTGCAACCGAACACCAGCAGCGCCCACCGGCTCATTGCCTGGGCCGGTGTGCTGGGACGCCAGGGCGCCATGGTGGATGCGCTGTTCGACGGGTATTTCCTCGAGGCGAGGAATTTCGCGTCGAACGAGGAGCTGGTCGAGCTGGCCGGCGGCGCCGGCTTCGATCGCGAGGCCGCGGCCGATCTGCTCGCATCGGACGACCTGGTGGATCACATCCGCAAGGAGGAGGACACCGCCCACCGCATCGGCGTGCAGGGCGTGCCGTTCTTCATCTTCAACCAGCGGGTCGCCCTGTCCGGCGCGCAGCCGCCCGACGTGCTGGTGGACGCGATGGAGCAGTCGCTGCTGGCATTGGCCGAGGAGTGATCGGCAGGCCCGAAATCGAGGCGGCTGCGGCACGGATCGCGCCGCACGTGCGGCGTACCCCGACGATCGAGGTGGACGCGGCGACGTTCGGCACGCCTGCGGCCGTCGTGCTCAAGCTCGAGTGCCTGCAACACGTCGGATCGTTCAAGCCGCGCGGTGCGTTCAACCGCATCCTGTCCGCAGCGGTGCCGCCCGCGGGCGTGATCGCCGCGTCGGGCGGGAACCATGGATTGGCGGTGGCGCACGCTGCGCGCGCGCTGGGCCACCGCGCCGAGATCTTCGTACCCTCGATCGCGGCACCGGTGAAGATCGAAGGTCTGCGGGCACTGGGTGCCGCAGTACGGATCGTCGGCGCGGACTACGCGGAAGCCTTCGGTGCCAGCGTCGAGCGGCAACGCGCCACCGGTGCACTCGTCGTTCACGCCTACGATCAGCCCGAGGTGCTTGCCGGGCAGGGAACCACGGCCCGGGAGTTCGAGGAGCAGGCGGGACATCTCGACACGCTGATGGTGGCGGTAGGCGGCGGCGGGTTCGTCGGCGGCATCGCCGCGTGGTTTGCCGGGCGGACGCGCGTGATCGGTGTCGAACCGGAAACTTCCTGTGCGTTGCACGCGGCGCTCACGGCCGGCACGCCGGTCGACGTGGAAGTGTCGGGCATCGCCGCCGACTCGCTCGGCGCGCGGCGCGTCGGCTCGCTGATGTTCCCGCTGGCCCGCGACCATGTGGAGCGTGTGGTGCTGGTAAGCGACCGGGAGATCCGCGCAGCGCAGATCGCTCTCTGGCGGAAGTTGCGGATCATCGCCGAACCGGGTGGTGCGGCAGCGACGGCGGCGCTGATCGCGGGGCGCTATCGTCCGTCGCCCGGCGAGCGGGTCGGCGTGCTCGTGTGCGGGGCCAACGCCGATCCCGCGGCGATCAGCCAGGCGAGTTTGCAATGACGTTTCCCGGCACGGTGCTCGAGGGCGTGTCGTGCCGGCCGGGAGATCGATCGAACAGGACACGAATCGCCGTGTGGTTGCTCGCGACGGCGCTGATCGGCGGCCTCATCACCTCGACGCTGCTGACACGGGTCATGGTGCCGGTGTTGTATCGGTGGTTCGACGAGGTGACGGTGGAGGCGTGAGCATGTCCAACCCGGTCTCGATGACCGCCTGGTACTGCACCGGCGTGCGTATGCAGGATGCGCGTTCGGCCGATCCCCTGATCGGCGATGTCTGGGCCGAGCGCTTTCTGGACGAGGAAGGGCGCCGCGTGTTCGAGCGGTTCGCCGACCTCAGGGAACCCAACGGCGCCAACATCGTTCGCCACTGGCTGATCGATCAATGGCTGAACGCCCGTCTCGCGACCGATCCGGCGCATCGGATCGTGCTCGTCGGCGCCGGGTTCGATTCGCGTGCGCTGCGTCTCACCGGCGGCCACTGGATCGAAGTGGACGAAGCGGCTGTGATCGAGCGCAAGGAGGCGATCGCTCCGTCGCACGGGAGCCCGAACCGGCTCGTCCGCATTCCCATCGACTTCGCGCGCGAATCGCTTGCGGACAAGCTCGCGCCCCATGCAACCGATGTACCCGTCACCGTCGTGATGGAGGGTGTCACGTACTACCTGGAAGCCGCGGTCATTGCTGCGAACGCAAGGACCTTCGCCGATCTTTTTCCCCGGCATGAGCTGATCTGCGACCTCCAGTCGAACGCTTTCGTGGAGCGCTGGGGACGGCGCATCATCGAACGCATCGCGGCGCTCGGCGCGCACTGGCGGTTCCACCCCGAAGATCCCGTGGCCGCCATCGAGGCACTCGGCTACGAGCGGCGCGCCTGCCTGTCCATCGCGTTGCGGGCGGCCGAACTGAAGCGCCTGCGCGTTCCGGCGGTGCTCATCCGCTACCTGTTGCCATCGCTGCGCGACGGTTATCGGGTGTGCGCGTTCGCGCGGCGCCCGGAGTTCAACCGCGCAGAGCCCGGGACCCCTCCACCGTCGGTATCCGCATGACCGCGGCGAGTTGCCGCGGATGCTCGTGCTGCATCCACTGCAGCAGATCGGCTGCGGGCATGGGTCGCGCGAACAGGAACCCCTGGAGCTGTTCGCACTGCAGCTGTACCAGGACGTCGCGCTGATGCTCGGTCTCGACGCCCTCGGCAACCACTTCGAGACCGAGGGCGTGGGCGAGGCTGACGACGGCCTTCACCACCGCCAGCGCGTCCACGCTCTGGTCCAGGTCGTGCACGAAGCTGCGATCGATCTTGAGCTGCGTGGCGGGCAGCCGCCGCAGGTAGGCAAGACTCGAATAGCCCGTGCCGAAGTCGTCGATCGCCAGCGACACACCGAGCGCCGCCAGCTCCGAGAACGAGCGCATGGTCGTCTGCGTGTCCTCCATCGCCGCTGACTCGGTGATCTCGAACGTGAGCAGCTTGGGGTCGATGCGGTGCTCCTCCAGCGCATTGCGGATGCGCGGGACCAGATCGTCGCGGCGCAGTTGATGCACCGACAGGTTGACCGCAACCGGCAGGGTGGTGCCGGCGTCCTGCCAATGACGGATCTGGCGGCAGGCACGGTCGAGCACCCACTGCCCCAACGATCCGATCAGGCCGAAGCGCTCGGCGAGCGGCACGAAGATGGCGGGGCTCACCATGCCGCGTTCCGGATGCCGCCAGCGCAGCAGCGCTTCGGCGCCGGTGACGCGCCCCGAACGTCCGCCGAGCTTGGGTTGGAAATGCAGTTCGAGTTCGCCGCGTTCGATCGCCTGCCGCAGTTCGGTCTGCAGGTCCACCTGGCCGCGGATGTCGACGTCCATGCGCGGCGTCCATGCCACGTAGTTCGTGCCGCCGGTACGCTTCGCCATGTACATCGCCGCGTCGGCGCGGCCGATCAGCTTGTCCGCCGAACCGTGGTCCGGCGCGATCGAGACACCGATGGAACACGACAGCTGGACCTCGCGGCCTTCCAGGGGGAACGGTTGCCCCAGCACGGTCAGGATCCTGCGCGCGATCACCTCGGCAAAGGCTTCGTCCGGCACGTCCTCGAGCAGCAGCACGAACTCGTCGCCGCCGATGCGCGCGACGGTGTCGCCTTCGCGGGTCAGTGATTGCAGGCGCGCGGCGACCTCCTTGAGCACGGTGTCGCCGGCGGTATGGCCGAACGAGTCGTTGATCGGCTTGAATGCGTCGAGATCGACGAACAGCAACGCGATCCTGCCGCCGTGGCGCTCGGCGCGAGCGGCAGCCTGCCCGAGGCGGTCCTCCAGCACCAGGCGATTGCAGAGTCCCGTGAGCGCATCGCGGAACGCCGAGTGCTTCAGTTCGTCGTTGGCCACCTGGAGGGAGCGGGCGAGGCGCGCCGTCTGGCTCTGCATGCGCGCGTCCAGCGCCGACGTGAACATCGTCATGACCATCAGCGCGCCGGCACCCACCAGCACCAGCATGCCGAGGCTGTCGCCGCGCAGGCCGTTCCAGGCCAGGCACACGGAACCGGTGGGAAAGTGCGCGGCAGCCATGCCCGTGTAGTGCATGCCGCAGATCGCGATGCCCATGACGACTGCGGCTGCAATCTGCCAGGCGATGGCCTGCATGCCGGTCACGCGGCGCAGCCAGAAGAAGATCGTGAGCGCGACGGCGGAGGCCGCCGCCGCGATCACGGCGGACAGGGCGACCATCCACGGATCCCAGACGATCGCCGGCGACATCACCATCGCCAGCATCCCGATGTAGTGCATCGCGCAGATGCCCATCGCCATGGCAAGGGCAGCGAAGCTGAGATGGCGCAGGCTCAGGGTCTCGCGGCTCGCCACGCGCAGTGCCATGCCCGATACGGCGACCGCCGCCAGCCACGACACGAACGTGAGGATGCGGTCGTAGCCGACCAGGATCGGCAGCTGGAACGCGAACATGCCGACGAAGTGCATGGCCCAGATGCCGGTGCCCAGGGCCACGGACCCGCCTGTCCACCAGCCGAGGACGATCGCGCGATCCGGCGTGCGGACCCGCTTGGCGAGATCGAGGGCGACGTAGGACGCGAAGATCGCCAGCGCGATCGAGGCGCAGACGACCCACGGATCGTAGGTGGGGTTCAGGTAGGATGAGTCGGCAAGCATATTTTGCTGCAGCGCACCCGACCGGTGTTCGGGCGGGTGGCGTACTCGGTGAGTAACGGCCGCGTCATTGCCGGCTTGAGACGGAGTGCGATGCGGCCGGCGGGCGAGTACCTTTGCGTTCCCTGGGGCGATAGCTGGGCCGTCGGTGCCCGGATTTCGTAGAATCGCGCCTTTCGTCCACCTGTCACGTCCGATGTCGCCTCTGATTCGCCCTTTTGCGGCCCTTCGTCCCGCTCCGCGGTTCGCCGCGGAGGTGGCCGCACCGCCCTACGATGTCCTCACCTCGGACGAAGCCCGCGCCCGCGCGACCGGCAAGCCTGCGAGCTTCCTGCACATTTCCAAGGCGGAAATCGACCTGCCCGAGGGTATCGATCCCCATGCGGCCGACGTCTACGCGAAGGCTGCCGAGAATCTCGGACGGATGCGCGATCAGGGGGTGCTGACCCGCGACCGGAAACCGGCGTACTACGCTTGGCGCATGACCATGGGCGCCCATGCGCAGACCGGCATCGCGCTGACGGCCTCCGTCGCTGCCTACGATGTGAACCGCGTCCGCAAGCACGAGTTCACGCGGCCCGACAAGGAAGACGATCGGGTGCGCCAGATCGAGGCGCTGAACGCAGAGACCGGGCCGGCGCTGCTGGCCTATCCCGCCAGCGCCGAGATCGATGCCTTGCTGGCCGCTGTGACCGGTGCACCGCCGGCGGTCGACATCGTCGCCGATACCGGGGTGCGCCATGAGCTGTGGAACATCGCCGACGCGGCCAGCATCGATGTGATCACGAACGCGTTCGAACGCCTGCCGGCGCTCTACATCGCCGACGGCCATCATCGGTCCGCCGCGGCGTCGCGCGTGGCCGCGGCGCGTCGAACGCGCGATGCACAAGCGGGGCACGAGTACTTCCTCGCAGTGGCCTTTCCGCATCATCGGATGCAGATCCTGCCGTACCACCGCGTGGTGAAGGACCTGAACGGGCTGACCCCGGAGGCGTTTCTCGCAGCCGTGGGGCAGCGCTTCGTCGTCGAGCGTAGCGGGGTTGCGGTGCAACCCGCACGACCGCACGAGTACGGGCTGTACCTCGCGGGTCAGTGGCATCGGCTGACGATCAAGCCCGAGCTCGTTCCCGGCGATCCGGTGGCCCGCCTCGACGTGAGCCTGCTCGCCGATCAGCTGCTGGCGCCGATTCTCGGCATCACCGACCCGCGGCGCGACCCGCGCATCGACTTCGTCGGCGGCATCCGCGGGTTGCCCGAACTCGAGCGGCGCGTGAACAGCGGGGAGATGCGCTGCGCGATCGCTCTGCATCCCACGCGCATGGAAGACCTCATGGCCGTGGCCGACTCGGGACAGGTGATGCCACCGAAATCCACCTGGTTCGAGCCGAAGCTGGCCGACGGGCTGCTCTCGCACGTGCTCGACTGATCCGACCCACGACACCGGAAAGATGCCTGCCGATACCTTCGACGTCCTGCCACTGCTGCGCCGGGACCTGCCCCCGCCCGCCATCCGCTGGAACGGATCGCCCGAGTTCAATCTGGTCGGCGGACACAACGATGCCGACAGCGTTCCGGTCGATGGCCTGATCGAGGCCGCGACCCGCGCCCTCAAGCGCGAAGGGCGAACGCTGTCCATGTACGGTCTTCACAGCGGCCCGTTGGGATACCGGCCGCTGCGCGAGTTCATTGCCCGCAAGCTGGAGCGCGACGCCGGGATCCGCTGTACGCCCGACGAAGTGCTGATCACGTCCGGGTCGCTGCAGGGACTCGACCTGGTGAACGGCGTGTTCCTGTCGCCCGGCGATACGGTGATCGTGGAGGACATGAACTACGCCGGCACGCTGTCGCGGCTGAAGCGGTGTGGTGCCGACATCGTCGGCATCCCGCTCGATCAGGATGGCATGCGCATGGATGCGCTCGAGGCTGCCCTCGCCGACCTGGCGCGACGTGGCGTCCGCCCGAAGTTCATCTACACCATCCCCACGGTGCAGAATCCGACCGCGACCGTGATGAGCATGGAGCGGCGCGCACGCCTGCTCGAGCTCGCGCAGCACCATGGCGTGCCGATCTTCGAGGACGAGTGCTACGCGGACCTGACGTGGGATGGCGTACGCCCGCAGGCGTTGCGCGGCTTGGCGGGGGACGACCGGGTCGTTCACATCGGATCGTTCTCGAAGACCATCGCTCCCGCGCTGCGGATCGGCTATCTGGTCGCGAGCTGGCCGCTGATGAGCCGCATCCTCGCGCTCAAGACCGATGGCGGCACCGGCGCCCTGGAGCAGATGGTGCTGGCCGAGTACTGCTCGACGCACTTCGATACGCATGTCCGCGCGTTGCGAAAGACCCTGCGGCGCAAGGTCGACATCCTGATGGATGCGCTGCGCCACAGCTTCGGCGCGTCGGCGACGTTCGAAGATCCGGCGGGGGGCATCTTTCTCTGGGTCCGGGTGCCTAAGCAGGTGGATACCTCGAAGCTCGCGCAGGTGGCGCTGCAGGCGGGTGTGGCGATCAACCCCGGCGCGGAATGGATGACCGATGCCGAAGCCGGTCGCGGTTGGATGCGCGTGTGCTTCGCGCATCCGCAAGAGGCGGTACTGCGGGACGGGGTGGCGCGGCTCGCGGAGGTGTGCCGGCGCGAGTTCGATGTGCCGCCGGCTGCGGGGGGCGTGCATCGCTGAACGGTCGGGACCGTGATGGTTTCGATCGCTTAACGCTTCGCATTGTTCCAGCCCCCATCCCAACCTTCCCCCACCGATGGTGGGGGAAGGGGCGTACGTCCCCTCCCCCGGCAACGCCGAGGGAGGGTTAGGGTGGGGGCAGAGCGACGAGCCTCGCCGCGACCATCGCCCCTAGAACGACTCCTTGAACGGCCGCAGGTCCACTTCCTGCGCCCAGGCGGAGCGATGCTGCCCGTGCAGATGCCAGTAGGTCTCGGCGATGGCGTCGATGCCGAGCAGGCCGTCGTCACCCCGTTCGGCAACGATCGCGGGCCGGAGGCGGCGCAGCCTGTCGCCGTCTATGCCGCCGTCGATCACGACGTGAGCGACGTGGATGCCCTGCGGGCCGTATTCACGCGCCATGCTCTGCGAGAGCATGCGCAGCCCCGCCTTCGCTGCAGCGAAATGCGCATAGCCCGGTTTGCCGCGCAGGCTGCCCGAAGCTCCGGTGAAGAGCACCGTGCCGCGTCCGAGCGGCACCATGCGGCGCGCCGCTTCACGGCCGACCAGGAATCCGCCATAGCAGCCGACGCGCCAGAAGTGCTCGAACTGCTCGGCGCTCAGTTCGCGGAAATCGATGTGCTGGTTGTTGCCGGCGTTGTAGGCGACGAGATCGACGGGATCGAGGCCGGGACCGGCGGCCATCGCGCGATCGAAGGCCGCGATGACGTCGGCCTCCTTCGTGATATCGGCCGGCAGCGCTGCCGCGCTGCCGCCGGCCGCTTCGATGGTGGCAACCACCTGTTCCAGTCTCGCAGCGGTGCGCCCCGAGACCAGCACGTGGTGACCGCCCGCAGCGAAGCGGCGACACAGCGCAGCGCCGAGTCCGCGCTCGGCACCGACGCCGAAGACGATGGCGACCGGTTTACCCATGCATGACCTCCACGATGTCGTTAGCGCTCCTCACGCGGCGGCGGGACGAGGCGCCGCCAGCGGCGCTTCCTTGATCGGCAGGTTCACCACCGCAGCCATCAGCGCGAGCGCCATGTCGGCGTACCACATCCAGGTATAGCTGCCGGTACTGGCGAGCGCGAGGCCGCCCAGCCACGCACCGAAGAAGCCGCCGATCTGATGCGAGAGCAGCGTGAGGCCGAACAGCGTCGCCAGATAGCGCATGCCGAAGAGCTTGCCCACCAGCCCCGCCGTGGGTGGCACGGTGGAGAGCCATGTGACACCCAACACCGCGGCGAAGACATAGAACGTGAGCGGCGTCTTCGGTGCGGCGAGATACAGGACGATCGCGACGGCGCGCGACGCGTAGAGCCACACCAGCAGCCACTTCATGCGGAACACGTTGCCCAGCGCTCCGGCGCCGAGGCTGCCGGCGATGTTCGACAATCCGATGATCGCGAGCGAAGTCGCTGCCACGCCTGCCGACAGGCCGCACAGACCGACTTCGCCCGGCAGGTGGGTCACGAGGAAGGCGATGTGGAACCCGCACGTGAAGAACCCCGCGTGCAGGCACCAGTAGCTGGGGTCGCGAGCGGCGATGCGCAGTTGGGCACGCAAGCCGATGTCGTCCTTGGCGACGGCTTTCGCGGTCTGCGGTGCCGGCTTGCGCCGCATGATCCACGCGAGCGGCAGGGTAAGCAGTGCGCTGAAGGCCATGCCGAACATGGCCACCGCCCAGCCGAACGCCGCGATCAGCGCCTGTACCAACGGCGCGAACAGGAACTGACCGAAACTGCCGCCGGCGTTGATGAAGCCGGCGGTGAATGCGCGGCGCTCGGGTGGCAGGCGTCCGGCCGTCGCGCCGATGAGGATGGAGAAACTGCCGGCCCCAGCCCCGGCGGCAGCGATCACGCCCATGGTGAGGATCAGCATCCACTGGTTCGTTACGAACGGGGTCAGGGCCCAGCCGAGAGCCAGCATCAACCCGCCGATGACGATGACGCGCGCGGGGCCGTAGCGGTCAGCGATCGCGCCGAAGACCGGCTGCGCCGCCCCCCAGACGAACTGGCCGATGGCGAACGCGAAGCTGATGGAGACCACCCCCATGCCGGTGGACGTGTTGAGGGGGGAAATGAAAAGCCCCAGCGTCTGACGGCTGCCCATGGTGATCATGAGGATCACGGCGGCGGTGACGACCAGGAGCCAGTTGCCTTGGGATTTCGTGGTGTGAGCGTTCATCGCGGGTAGGTCCGGACAGGGGTCAGCGGCGGATGAACCATACGCCGGAGCGGATGGCCGTGGTCAGTGAGACCCCGTAGACCACCAGGGCCAGCGCTAGCGCCGCGAAGAGCGCATTCAAGGAACCGGTGAAGCGCAGCACCAGCCACCCGCCGCCGATCGCGATCACGAGGCGCAGGAAGCCGCTTAGCAGCGGCCACGCGAGGCGTCCTGCACCCTGTGAAGCGAAATAGAGCGAGAGGCCCAACCCGAAGAAACCGAAGGTCGGACCCACGAGGCGCAGATAGGCGGCGCCGGTTTCGATCATCCTCGGATCGTGGCCGTACAACTCCAACCAGGCCTGCGGCCAGAGCGCAGCTGCGAGGCCGATCGCTTCGGTGAGGGCGAACGCGATCGCGCCGCCGGTCAACGCGATGCGCAGAGCCCGCTCGCGCTGCCCCGCACCGATGTTGGTGCCGACCAGGGCGACCATCGGTGCGCCGAGCCCGAAGACCAGGGGAATCAGGAGGTACTCCAGTCGCGACGCGGTGCCGTAACCGGCGACGGCTTCGGGGCCGATGGCGGAGCCCACGAGCGCTGTCGTGAGCACGAACACGAGTGTGGTCTGGAGCGTGCTGATCGAACCGACCGCGCCGACGCGCAGGATGTCGACGAAGAATGCCCCGCGCAGGGCGGCGAGGCGCGGGCGCACCACGGCCCGCCCGGTCCACAGGTACCACGCCATGACGAGCGTGCTTACCAGCAGCGTCGTGACGACGGCGATCCCGCCGCCCGCGATGCCCAATGCCGGCACCGGACCCCAACCGAAGATGAGCAGCGGCGACAGCGGCACCAGCAGCACGAAGCCGACACAGATGGCCACCGACGGCACCAGCATGTTGCCGGTGCCGCGCAGCACGCTCGCCAGCGCGTTCATGAGCCACACGAGCCAGGCGCCGGCGAACACGATGTTCGAGTACTCGAGGGCCGCGTCGAGCGAACCGTCACTGCCGCCCATGGCTGCGTATAGCGGTCGGCCGAATGCCAGCACGAGCACCGAGAACAGCAACCCGAGCACCATGTTGATGACGATCGCATGCAGCACCAGCGCGTCGGCGTCGTCGCGCCGACCGGCGCCGAGAGCACGCGCGATCGCCGAGGAAATGCCGCCTCCGACCGCACCGCCCGACAGCATCTGCATCATCATGTAGCCGGGAAACACCAGCGCCATGCCGGCCAGCGCATCCGTGCCGAGCCGCGACACGAACCAGGTTTCGACCAGCCCCGTCGCGGCCTGCGCGAGCATGACCAGGATGTTGGGCCAGGCGAGCAGCAGCAGTGTGGGCACGATCCGGCCTTCGAGCAGCAGGCGCGTGCGCGGATTCATACCGCCACGATCGGGTGCCGCGGCGCTTGCAGTGGCGGCAAGCGTGCTCACGATGGGGCAGCGCTCTTTCGGATGCCGCGCGCTGCTGGAAGGCGTCGGGATGCACCCCAGTCGCTCGCGGCCAGCTTGGCGGCGGTGCGTTCCGACGCAGCGGGCCCGGGAGCGACCAGGAACTCGGTGTCCGCCAACGGCCGCTTGCTGTTGCGATCGACGAAGACCGGATCGGCGGGCTTGCCGGTACGTGCGTTGAGCAGCAGCACGCTGGCACCCTCGGGTGCGAAATGCCGGTTGCCCCACGCCGTCATCGCGATGATCACCGAGCGGAAATCGCGCCCGCGCTCGGTCAGCACGTACTCGTAGCGCGGCGGCCGGTCGCTGTAACGCCGCCGCTCGAGCATGCCGGCCTTCACCAGGGCGGCGAGGCGCCGCGTCAGCATGTTCGGCGCGATGCCCAGGCTTTCCTGGAACTGGTCGAAGCGCGTCAACCCGTGCAGGGCGTCGCGGATGATGAGGATGCTCCACCACTCGCCCACCCGTTCGAGGCTGCGGGCGATGGGGCATTGCATCTTGCCGAGGTTATTGTGTCGCATGCCCGCACCATAGTCCGGTAACTTGCATAATGCAAGTGACTGGGCGTCATCCGATGCGGTCCCCGGCGGCGGGTGCCGTCAGGACCTTGCCGCGTGCCGCTGCAGGAAGCCGATGAGCAGTTGGGCGGTGGCCTCGGCCTGCTCCTGCTGTACCCAGTGACCGGCGCCGTCGATCAGGTGGCATTCCTGCATGCGGGTGCAGGCGGTGCCCTGCATGCGCTCGAAGTCGCCGGGTCGCTGGTAGACGCCCCAGTCGCTCCTGCCCGCGATGTACATGGAGGGCACGTCGATGGTGCGGCCGCTGAAGAGTTGCAGCTCGGCGATGTACTTCGGACTCGTCATGCAGCGATACCACTGCAGGCCGCCCTGGAAGCCGTTGCGGCCGTACTCGGCGCTGTAGACCGCGAGCTCCTCATCGGGCAGCCACCGGCACGCCGCGATCTCGGCCGGCGAGGGCATCTCAAGGGCCACGGTCTCGGCCATGTTCTCGGCGAGATCCATGATGTAGTACGTGGGCATCTTCGCCAGTTCGGTCGCGGTCCACGCCTCCAGGCGATACGGCCGGTTCTCCTTCCAGTCGGCGCTCTTGTGGTGGTAGTACGCGCGCAGGAAGTCGTGGACCCCCTGGGGGCAATGCCACATGTCCTCGTTCGCTTCGCGCGTCGAGTAGTACCACTGATAGTGCTTGCGCGGTCGCGGCAGCGCGGCGAGGTCGTCGTGAATGGTCCGTGCCGGTGCCGGCTGAGGCGCACCGAGCGGTAGCACCGGCGTTCCGCCGAACGGTGCGCTCATCAGGGTCACTGCGGGAAACACGTCCGGTCGCACGAGAGCGGCCCAGGCGGACACGATCGACCCGAAGTCGTGACCGATCAGTCCGGCCACCGAACCGGCCCCAAGGCGTGCCACCAGTCCCACGGCATCGCGCACCAGGTTGAGCAGCCGGAACGAGCCGAGGTCGCCGTCGTAGTCGGGGTCCCAGCCGGTCGTACGGCCGTAGCCGCGTTGGTCCGGAGCGACCACGTGGTAACCCTCGGCCGCCAATGCCGGCATGACCTTGCGCCAGCTGTAGGCGAGTTCGGGAAAGCCGTGCAGTAGCAGCAGCAGAGGGCGCCCCGGTGTTTCGAAGCCGGCTTCGAGGATGTGCATCGTGAGCCCGTTCACGTCGGGCACGAAGCGGGACCGGATGGCGGAGGGCAGCGGCAGCGGGGCGAGGGATGTCACGAACGGTTCTTCGAGAGTGTGAGAATCCTCGATAGTAGCGAACGCTGGTGGTGGATGGGCGACGGGACGCAGCGCATCGCTCCGCCCCGTCAGACGGACCCGATGCCTCGCGAGTGCAATCTCACGAACCGCCGGCCTGCGGGTCCGTGCGCCGATGCTGCAGCGCCCAGTCGATCGCGTAGTCGGCCACTTCTTCCCAACCGGGTTCGCCGCAGAGGAAATGTGAACGCCCCCCGAAGGATTTCAGCTCAGTGACCGCGGGCGATCTACGGTGCTTGCGATACGCTGCACGCACCATCGATGCAGTCACGGTCTTGTCATTTTCGCCGGCGATCAGCAGCAGCGGCGCACGATCCGGATTGGCCCAGTTGACACCGATACCGATGCCGAGGGCTGCCTGGAAATAGATGCGCCCCGGTGTCGGCACGATTTCGCGATCGTAGGCGTCACGCTTGGCAGCGTCCGGCAACCCGTTGGCGAAGTCCCTGGAGAAGTTCGCGAAGCTCATGGTGAGCGAGCGATTCCAGCCGTTGAAGGCGAGCAATACCGGGAGCGCGCTCCACAGTGCCCGCGGATGCACCAGCACGCCGCGGGGCGGCAACGGATCGATGGCGACACCGGCGGCGCCGAGCCCGCAGTCCAGCAGGGCTTGAGTGAAGAAGCCACCGAATGAATGACCGACGATGATCGGCGGCTCGGGCAATTCGCGGACTTTTGCGACGTAGTGCTCGACGATCCTGCTGACCGTCAGGCGCCTCAGTTCGGGATGCGGTGCCCGCCGCAGTTCCTCGACGGGTCGGTCGTCGAAAGGCCAGGGCGGTGCTACGACACGCAGGCCTCGGGCTTCGTACCGTTGCTTGAAGCCGCGCCAACTGCCTGGTGTCAGCCAGGCGCCGTGGATCAGCATCACCGTGCTCGTCATAGCAGTCTCCCCTTAAGGTCCTGCCGCTGCCGTGCAACTCGATGGCGGTGCTGGCGCACCGGTCAAGTCCCCATGATGCGCCCAAAACCGCCCGGTGCGGTGGCCGCCCGGGCGGTGATGCCTACTTCTGCAAAAGGACTATTTCAGGGTGCCCTTGACGGCGTCGAGGCCGGCTTGCGCGCAGACTTCGTCCTGATCGGCGGAGCCGCCCGACACGCCGATGCCACCGATGTGCGCGCCGCCTGCGGTGAAGATCGGCAGGCCGCCCGCGAAAGTCACCACGCCGGGCACCAGGTCCAGCCCCTTCACGGATTGCGAGATCTCGCCGAACTTGCGGGTCGATACCGGTACGCGCGCGGAAGTCTCGGCCTTGCTCTGCGCGATCTTCACGCTGATCAGGAACGAACCGTCCATGCGCGACAGATACTTCAGGTTGCCGCCGTCATCGACGACGGCGATGACCATCTTCCAGCCTTCGGCCTTGGACTTCGCTTCGCATGCATCGGCCATCTGCTTGGCGGTGGCGAGCGTCACCACGGTCTTGGTGTCCTGGGCGGCGGCGGTGCCGGCGAAGGCGGCAGCGGCGCAGACGGTAGCGATCGACAGGGTGGTCTTGAACGACATGGTGGTTTCCTCTCGAGTTGTTGTGGAGTCGTCGGAGTGACGACGCGGTTAGGAACCGGCATCGCCGAAAAGGTTTCAACGATGACGAACGGCTCGGACGCCGGATCGACGAGGATCCGCGCGAACATGCAATCTTCGCTCATCGGTCGCGCGCCGAACAGCGCGTCTTGTCCCTGGAGAGGGCAGGGGTTTGCGTTGTCGTCCCGGCGCCCGTCGTGGAGCGCCGGGACGTACCGTGCGCCGCTACGCTTTCAGGAATGCGAGCAGATCCGCGTTCAGCCGATCCTTCGACGTGTCGCCCAGGCTGTGCGTCCCTCCCGGGGTAGCGCGTCACCTCGCCGCCGCCGGTGGAGTGACCGACCATCGTCGCACTTTTCAGGTCGAGCGCATCCATCAATTCGGCCAGATCGTCCGCGTAGTTGTCCATGTCGTTGCCGACCACGGTTGGCTCGAACACCCGTGGCCGCGGCGGTCGTGTGCGACGCAGCGGTAGCCGTGCGAGGCCAGGAAGAACATCTGCGATTCCCAGGCATCGGAACTCGGGGGCCAGCCGTGGCTGAACACGACGGGTTGTGCCTTGCCCCAGTCTTTTAATAGATTTGCGTGCCGTCTCTGACGGTGATCATGTTCATGTTGTGGCTCTCTCGCACGTGTCTGGATGCTTTGTTCGGTCTGTCGGTGGCAGCATCGGCGAGCGAGGTGAGACCGGCGGCGGCGATGGCGCCGGCGCTGCCCACCAGCATCCGGCGGCAGGCCGGCACGGCGAAGGAATCGTCGGCCTGTGCATCGATGCTGCTGTCGTTTGTCATGGCTATGCTCCTCGAGTGATGTGATCGGGACCGGTGGCTGCCGGATCGGGCGTTGCGGTCATCGCTCTGTTCTTCCTGTGCTCGTGCCGATTGCATCGACGTGCGGCCCACGGGTATCGACGTGCTATTTCGCCTTGCGTGGGGATCGAATGCACTCGCCGATCGGGAGGAGCGCTGGTGCGTGCCGGAGTTGCTGCGCATCAAGGGCGATCTGCTGGCGCGCAGCGGCGTGCCTGCAGGGACGCCTCGCGTGGTCGCGGCGGCAGCAGGCGCTGTCGTGGGCATTGCGGGGCGCAAGCAGCCTCGCACGGCTCCTCCGCGAACAACGTTCCATCGAAGGTGCTCGCGGCCTGCTCACTACCGCGTACGATCGCTTCAGGGAAGGATTCGATACTGCCGATCTGGTATCGGCGAAGGCGCTGCTCGCAACCCTGAACTGATCGGGCGGAACCGCGCGACGACGCGGATCAGTCGAAACTGAATCCCGGCGTCCGCGTGTAGAAATGCAGTCCTTCGTCCTGAATCACGAGCGAGCGCATGCGCTTGTCTCCGCGCGCATAGTGCGAGTGCATCAGCGTCGCCGGCGTGATCTGTGCGGCGCCGGTGGACCAGTCGACCCGTTGCCCGTCGATGATCGAATGCACGCCTTCACCCTGGATGGCGAGGGTCACCGCAACACCGTTGTGCCGATGGGGGCGTTGATCCGCTCCGGCAGCCAGCGTGTTGATGGATACATTGACCGACGGGATGGTGTTGATGCTGGGTGCCAGCGCATGGCTGGTGAACTGGACGGAGTAGCCGGTGGTGTCGGCGGTCATAGGCCGGCACCACACGGCTTCGAAGTGACCGTCGATCACCGAGGCGGGCCAGTGGGTGGCTTCGACGCGCGCCGCACCCGGTTCGGGAGCCCGCAGGCGCTCGAAGGCGAGCAGCGGTTCGTTGGTGACGCAGAAGAGCAGCGCGTCCTGGCCGAGCGCGCGGTGCGCGCTTTCGTCGCCGCCGGGGAAGCAGAACACGTCGCCTGCAGTCCAGGCGATCCGGTCATCGCCGTTCAGGCTCTCGCCCTTTCCGGACATCACGTAGAAGATCTCGCCCGAGGCGACGTAGTGGGTGCGTAGCGTTTCACCCGTGCGAACCTTGAGGTAGCGGCACAGGATCGTCGGCGTGGTCGCGGGATAGTCCGTGCCGAGGGCGTCCGAGGAGTCCAGTGCGATCGAGCGCGTGGGCGTGTTCGCATCGAACGCCGCGTCGCGTTCCTGCAGGAACTGCCGGATGGGTACGGGCGGAAACTGGAAGGCGAACCCGTTCTCGGCGATGTGATAGCGCGCGCGGCGCGCGTAGCGGGTCTCGGCCTCGGGTTGCATGCGCGCGGCCACGGCGGTGTCGTTCATCGTTCTTCCTGGTTATCGGACACGAGGCGACACTATAGAGCAATCGCCGCGGCGTCTTCGCGGAATCAGGCCGCCGAGAAGCCGCCGTCGGCGGAGTAGATGCCGCCCGTGCACAGGCTCGCTTCGTCCGACGCCAGGAACAGCATGACGTTCGCGATCTCCTCCGGCGTGCCGTAGCGCTTCAGCGGGGCCGCGTTGGTGAGTGCCGCCCGCGCTTTCGCGGGATCGCCCGGCGAGCGGCTCTCCTCGATGTTGCGCATCATGCGGGTCTCGATCGGGCCGGGCAGCACCGCGTTGACGCGGATGTTGTGAGGAGCGCACTCCATGGTTGCGGTGCGCATCAGGCCGATCTCGGCGTGTTTGCTCGCGATGTACGCGGAGTTGCCTTGTCCGCGGCCGCGGATCCCGCCGATGGAGGAGGTGATGACGATGCTGCCGCCACCGCGTTGCCGCAGGGCGGGGATCGCATACTTGAGGCCCAGAAACACGCCGCGCACGTTGATGGCGATCACTTCGTCGAAGGTCTCGATGGGGTAGGTTTCGATGGACGTAGTCGCGCCCTCGATGCCGGCGTTGGCGATGAAGATGTCGAGGCCACCAAAGTGTTCGACGGCCGTTTGCACCATGCGCGCGTTGTCTTCCGGCCGGGAAACGTCGGCTCCCACGGCGATGGCCTTGTCGGCGCCGATCCGATCGACCGCCGCCTTCAATGCCTGTTCGTTGCGGCCGACCAGGACCACCTTCGCCCCTTCGAGGGCGAAGCGTTCCACCGTGGCCAAGCCGATGCCGCTCCCCGCGCCGGTGACCAGCGCGACCTTTCCTGCGAGTCTTGCCATGCATCCTCCCCGAATCCGGTGCAACCTTCTGCCGTTGCCACCGGAATTCACGATCCGTGATCGCCGCCCGCATTGAGTTGCGGCCGCGCGCGGCGCAGCGTGCCGATCCGAAAGTGTCACACGAGGACCTCGCCATGGCCAAACTCTTCTCCGTCGCGTCCTGGAACGTGGAGCACTTCAAGGACGATCCCAACCGCGTGAAGCGGGTCGTCGAGTTCATGGACCGGCAGAAGCCCGACGTCTTCGGGTTGTTCGAGGTCGAGGGCGCGACCGTGTTCAACCAGCTGGTGAAGCAGATGCCCGGCTACACGTTCCAGATCACCGAGGGCCCGCAGACCCAGGAGATCCTGGTGGGTGTGCGCAGGACGTTGACCGCCTTCATCACCCAGAAGGTGGAGTTCCGCTCCGGCACCACGCACATGCGACCGGGACAGCTTGTGACCGTGGTCAAGAACAAGATGAACTACGGGCTATTGTTCCTGCACCTCGCCAGCGGCACCGATCCGCGTGGCATGGGCCTGCGCGACGACATGCTGCAGCGCGCCTTCGATTTTCGCACCGCGCTCGACAAGGCCGAGGGCGGCGACGGCAAGGCCCGCTATCTGTTCGTGAGCGATCTCAACACCATGGGCATGAAGTATCCGTTCGATCGTTCCATCGAGCCGACGCTCGAACTCGGCAAATGGGACAACTATGCGGCCCGGGCGAAGGTCGGCATGCGTCGTCTTGCGAAGACCCATGAACTCACGTGGTTCAACGGCAGCAAGTCGTCGTTGAAGCCGTCCAACCTGGACCACGTGTTCGCGTCGAGCAATCTCAAGTTCAAGACCTTCAAGCGCCCCGACGGCACCGATTCGAGCGTGGCGGTGCGCGGTTGGGTGCAGGAGGCGACCGATGCAGGCAAGGATGCCTGAATCGGCAGCTTCTCGGATCACTCGCTCATCTACTTCGAGATCCATTCATAGCGCCGGTTTGCGGGCAAACCAGGGGCGCGCCGCTTCGAGCTGGGCACCGAGTCGGAGCAGCGTGGCCTCGTCGCCGTAGCGTCCGACACACTGGACCGCGAGCGGGAGTCCGGCCTTGCTCTGCGCGATGGGCAGCATCAGGGCAGGCTGCCCCGTGAGGTTGAACCACACGGTGAACGGCGAAAAGTCAAAGACGCGTCGCCAGTACTCGTCGAAGTCGTCCAGCATCATGTCGATCCAGCCGAGCTTCACCGCCGGCGACGCGAGGCCCGGCGTGAGGAGCACGTCCCAGTCGGCGTGGAACGCAGCCATCTGGCGTCCGAGACGATGGGCGGTCTGAGTGGCGCGCACGTAGTCCGGTGCACTGATCTTCTCGCCGCGCTGGGCCGTCAGCCAGGTGATGCGTTCCACTTCGCCCTCGCGCGCAGGGCGGCCCGCGGTCGGATGGCTCGCGAGATTCACCACGGTGTTGGCGGCTGCGAGGGTGAGAAAGGTCGGCACGACGGCGGCACCGTCGATGGCGGGATCGCGTTCCTCCACGTCGTGACCGAGGTCGATGCAGAGCTGCACGGTATCTGTGAGCGTCGCCAGACATTCCGGTTCCACGCGGGCGCCATTCGGCGTCTTCGCGGTCCATGCGATCTTGAGGCGGCCCGGTGGCGTGTTCGCTTCGTCCCGATAGGCCCGGGGCGGCGGTGGTGCAGTGTAGGGATCGCCGGGTCCGGCCCCGCGCGTCGCATCGAGCAGCGCAGCGCTGTCGCGCACTGACACGGTCACGGCGTGCTCGGTGGACACGCCGCCCAACCCTTCGCCGGCGTATGGCGCGAACGTGTTGCGATTGCGCGTGGGCTTGAGACCCACGAGACCGCAGCACGCGGCCGGTGCGCGGATCGAGCCGAAGCCGTCGGACGCGTGTGCTGCCGGCAGAATGCGCGCGGCGACGGCCGCCGCCGCACCGCCGCTCGAGCCGCCGGAGATGCGCGTCGTGTCCCACGGATTGCGCGTGGGTCCGTGGAGCTGCGGTTCGCAGGTGAGGGACAAGCCCAACTCGCATGTGTTGGTGCGACCGAAGATCACGAGACCTGCACGGCGCAGGCGCCTCACATGCTCGCTGTCCGCTTCCGCCGGTGGCGTGTCTGCGAAGAACCGCGAGCCTCGCGTCATCCGCACGCCCGCGATCGGTGAAGTCAGGTCTTTCATCAGGAACGGCACGCCGCGAAACGGGCCATCCGGCAGTCCCGCCGCGATGGCCTGACGGCCGTGGTCGTACAGCTTCATGGTGACCGCGTTGATCGCCGGATTGCGGGCTTCCACCCGCGCGATTGCCGCTTCGAGCAGCTCGGTGGGCGTCACTTCCTTTCGCCGCACCAGTTCAGCGAGGCCCAGCGCGTCGTAGTCCTCGTACTCGGCGAAGGCGCTCATGCCGCTTCCTTCGCGGCGGAGGCGGGCTCCTGGGTCGCACGGGTTGCGAGGTAGGTGATCAGCGCCGAGGCGAACGCGCAGGCCGCGAGGAAGTAGAGACCCATCTCGAAACTCTTCGTGCTCTCCTTGATCCAGCCGACGATGAACGGGCCCACGTAGCCGCCGAGGTTGCCGATCGAGTTGATCAACGCGATGCCCGCCGCCGCCGCCGCGCCGCTCAGGAACATCGAGGGCATCGGCCAGAAGCAGGGGCGCGAGCCGTACAGGCCGATGGTGGCGACGGACATGGCGGCGATGGCCCAATAGGACGCGCCGAACCAGGCGGCACCGGTGAGGCCGATGCCTGCCACGATCGCGGCTGCGATCAGATGCCAGCGCCGTTCGTGTCGGCGATCGGACGACCAGCCCCAGGCGAGCAGGCCGAGCACGCCGATGGTGTAGGGGATCGCGGTGACCGCACCGGTCATGACGTTCGACAAGCCGAAGCCCTTCACGATCTGCGGCAGGAAGAACACGATGCCGTAGCTCGCGGTCACGCTGGTCATGTAGATGAGCGACAGCGCGATCACGCGCGGATCGGTGAGCGACTTCAGCAAGCCGAGGCGGCCCGCCTGCTCCACCTGCGTGCGCTCGGCCTGCAGTTCGCCGTCGAGCCAGTGGCGTTCCTCGTCGGTGAGCCACTGTGCCTCCGAGGGGCGATCGGTCATCTGCTTCCACACGACGAAGGCCAGCACGATCGCGGGCGTGGCTTCGAGCATGAACACCCATTGCCAGCCGTGGAAGCCCAGCATGCCGTCCATGTCCAGGATGGCGCCGGAGATGGCGGAGGCGAGCGCGTTGGAGACGGGCACCGCGAGAAACAGCGCGGAGATGACGCGCGCGCGGAATCTGGCCGGATACCACGTGGTCAGGTAGTAGATGATCCCGGGAAAGAAGCCCGCCTCGGCCACACCCAGCAGAAAACGCAACGTGAGAAAGCTCGCCGGCCCGGTGGCGAACGCCATCGACGCGGAGATGATGCCCCACGTGACCATGATCCGCGCGATCCAGCGGCGCGCACCGACCTTCGCCAGCACCATGTTGCTGGGCACCTCGAAGATCGCGTAACCGAGGAAGAAGATGCCCGCCCCCCAGCCGTACACGTACGAACTGATGCCGAGGTCCTTGTTCATCGTCAGTGCCGCGAACGCGACGTTGGTGCGGTCGATGTAGGCGACCAGGTACGAGACCACGATCAGCGGTAACAGACGCCACGAAATCTTGAGTATCGTTCGACGTTGGAACTCGATCTGCATCGGTGCGTACCAAGCAAGCGATCGGCAGAGAATGGCAGCGGTTCCGAACAACAGCAAGGAGACCACGATGAAATTCGCCCACGATCCCGGCGGCACGCGGCTGCCCATCAAGCTCGATACGACCACCAACGGCGAGTTCGAGCCGATCCCGCTCGACGCGGTGCACCATGAGGCGAACCATCTCGCGCTACAAGCAGCGGCGGAGCATGCGAAGAAGCTCGCGGTCAGTCGACGAGGTTTTCTGGTGTCCGCGTGCGGCGCTGCAACGACGCTGATCGCGATGAACCAGGCCTACGCGCGCCACGGCAACGTCGGTGGTTTGTTCGAGGTGCCGAGCGATGCGCAGCGCGACCTCCAGCTTGCCCGGGCCACGGTCGAGGGCGAGGAGTTCATCTTCGACGTGCAAGGCCATTTCGTGAATCCGACCGGGGCGTGGACCAAACGCCTGCCGGAGAACGCCACGCCGCTGCGCCAGATGCCCAAGACCAACGCCTGTGTGGCGGGGCAGGGGCCGGGGCGGCTCGACTATCTCAAGTGCCTGGATGCCGACGAGTTCGTGAAGGACGTCTTCATGGACTCGGACACCGATCTGATGGTGCTGTCGTTCGTGCCATCCACCCGCGAGGGCGAGCCGCTTAACATCGAGGAAGCGTATGAGACAGCCCGCATCGTCGAGCGCCTCGAGGGCACGCACCGGCTGTACATCCACGGGCGTGTGAATCCCAATCAGCCGGGGGACCTCGAAGGCATGGACGAACTGGCGTCGCGCCACAAGATCGCGGCCTGGAAGACTTACACGCAGTGGGGCCCCGACGGCAAGCCCGGCTTCTTCCTTGACGACGACCCCGGTCTCGCCATGATCGAGAAGGCGCGCCGGCTCGGCATCAAGACCATCGCGGTGCACAAGGGTCTGCCGTTCGGTCCGAAGTCCTACGAGCACTCCACCTGTGTGGACATCGGCCGCGTGGCGAAGCGCTTCCCCGACGTGAACTTCCTCATCTACCACTCGGGGTTCGTGACCACCGCGAAGGAAGGTCCGCACGATCCGTCGCGTCCGGACGGCGTCGATCAGCTGGTGACGAGCCTGCAGGTGAACGGGGTCAAGCCCGGGTCCAACGTATACGCGGAAATGGGGTCCACCTGGCGCTTCGCGCTGCGCGATCCCGACACCGCTGCCCACACCGTCGGCAAGCTGCTGAAGGCGTGCGGCGAGGACAACGTGCTGTGGGGCACGGACTCCATCTGGTACGGCTCGCCGCAGGACCAGATCCAGGCGTTCCGCACCTTCCAGATCTCGCCCGAGTTCCGCGACAAGTACGGTTATCCGGAAATCACGCCGACGATGCGGGCGAAGATCTTCGGACTCAACGCGCTCAAGATCTACCCGGTTCCGGCGGACGTGCTGAAACAGCACATGAAGAGCGACAAGGTCGCCACTGCACGGACCGAGTACCGCGCCGAGCGCCACGATCCTTCGTACCTGACCTACGGTCCGAAGACCCGCCGCGAATTCTTCCACCTGAAAGCCTGGGGTGGTTGATGCGTGGTAGCGATGAAGCCCCTCGCCCCTCGTGAGAGGGGTTGAGGGAGAGGGGGAGTCACCGATTCACCCCGCCGGGGTCGGCAACGCCGGCCCCCCTCTTCCCTGACCCTTCTGCCCAAGGGAGAGCGGGGAGTTAAGACCGCTCTCCCCGAGGGGAGAGCGGTGGACAGGACATGGCTTCGACGGGGAGAACGCGATCGGCACCGACCGCGTGCCCATCGCGCACGGCATTCTGTTTCCGGCCGTGGGAGATCTGGCAGACACCGACTTCACGCAGTTCGTGCCGTTCTACGGCGTCCCTGCAGACGGCGCTGGTGCCCGAGCCCGAGACCCATGCTCTGATGGCGGCTGGGCTCGTCCTGTTGGGCGCGGCCGTGAAGCGGCGCCGGGTGCGCGCGCCGGACTAGCCGCTGCGCCGAAGTGCCCGGCGTCGCCGGACGCGACGCCGGGAGGACGTTGCGCTGTCACGAAAGTGACCCAATGCGGTCGTAGAGTCCCCCGCTCCATCGGCTCGACGAGGAGCGACCGTGAACGCCTCAGCGGCCCTGCCGCTCGGCGCGGCGCGTCCGAAACTCGATCGCCAGCATGGTCCGGTCACGGTCCTCGTCTTCATCGGCCTGCTGGCCGCTGGACTGTTCTTCACCGGGTACAGCCTGGTCACCGACGTGGGCGACGCAGGCACGAAGACGACCACGTTGCTCCCGTTCATCCTGCTGGGCGTCGCATTGCTGATCGCGCTCGGTTTCGAGTTCGTCAACGGGTTCCACGACACCGCCAACGCGGTCGCGACCGTGATCTACACGCACTCGCTGCCGCCCAGCTTCGCCGTGGTCTGGTCGGGTTGCTTCAATTTCCTCGGCGTGCTCGTGTCGAGCGGCGCGGTCGCCTTCGGCATCATCGCGCTGCTTCCGGTGGAACTGATCTTGCAGGTGGGATCGAGCGCGGGGTTCGCAATGGTGTTCGCGCTGCTGATCGCCGCCATCGTCTGGAATCTCGGCACCTGGTGGCTGGGTCTGCCGGCGTCGTCGTCGCACACGCTGATCGGTTCGATCATCGGCGTGGGGATCGCCAATGCGCTGATGAACGGCCGGGACGGGACCAGCGGCGTCGACTGGACCCAGGCCACGAAAGTGGGCTACTCGCTGCTGCTCTCGCCGCTGATCGGCTTCGCGTGTGCGGCGCTGCTGCTGCTCGTCCTGCGCGTGCTCGTGAAGAACCGCGCGCTGTACGAGGAGCCCAAGGGCAATCGCCCGCCGCCGGCCTGGATCCGCGGACTGTTGATCGTCACCTGCACCGGCGTGTCGTTCGCGCACGGATCGAACGACGGGCAGAAGGGTATGGGGCTCATCATGTTGATCCTCGTGGGTACCGTACCGACGGCCTACGCGCTGAACCGCGCGATGCCGGTGAACCAGATGACGCAGTTCGTGGCGGTGGCGGAGGCGACGAGCCGCGCGCTGTCGCCCTTCGCGTCCGGTGCCGTGCCGGCGGATCCGCGGGCTGCTCTGACCGAGTACGTACGGACGAAGTCGCTGAAACCGGAAGTCATGCCGGCGCTGGTCGCGGTGATCGGCGACGTCGGCGCACAGGTGAAGGCGCACGGATCGCTCGCGCGCGTGCCGGCCGAGGTGGTGGCCAACGTCCGCAACGACATGTACCTGCTCTCGGAGTCGATTCGCTTCCTCGACAAGAGCAACGCCGTTCCGTTCGACCGCGACGCCAAGGAGAACCTGAAGACGTTCAAGCGCGCGATCGACGACGCGACGAAGTTCATTCCGCTGTGGGTGAAGGTGGCCGTGGCCATCGCGCTCGGGCTGGGCACGATGGTGGGCTGGAAGCGCATCGTGGTGACCGTGGGCGAGAAGATCGGCAAGACCCACCTCACCTACGCGCAGGGCGCCTCGGCCGAAGCGGTTGCCATGCTGACCATCGGCGCCGCCGACATGTACGGTCTGCCGGTGTCGACGACGCAGGTGCTGTCCTCCGGCGTGGCGGGCACGATGGCGGCGAACCGGTCCGGCCTGCAGTGGTCGACCATCCGCAATCTGCTGATGGCCTGGGTGCTCACCCTGCCGGCGGCGGTGCTGTTGTCCGGCACGCTGTACTGGCTGTTCCGCCACCTGTTCTGAAACCCCTGCTGCCGCGCTAGAGTGCGACGTGGCCGGCCGCCAAGAGCCGGCCGTCGGGGAGGGTCGGGATGGACACGATGGGCGGCGACGAGGTTGCGGGCCGGTGGTGCCGGCACGGGCGCGTACGCGGCCGTTTGCCGCTTCGATGGCTCGCCCGGATGGCCGGGCTCGTCGCCTTGGCCGGAGCGGCGCTCCCGTCCCCGTCCCCGGCCCAGACGCTCCCCGATCCGATCCGCGTGATCGTGCCGGTGGCCGCGGGCAGCAGCCTCGATGCCCGGGCCCGGGTCGTCGCGGACGCGCTGGGCAAACGCCTGCAGCGCCGTGTGATCGTCGAGAACAAGACTGGTGCCGGCGGTGTCGTGGGAACGCTGTTCGTCGCGCGCGCGAAACCGGACGGCGCCACGCTGCTGTTCACCAACAGCGCCCACGCCATCAGCGCGCATCTTCAGCGTGACCCTGGCTACGACCCGGTCCGCGATTTCACGCCGATCGCCTCGGTCTACGAGAGCGGCATGGTCCTGGTGGTGCATCCCGATCTGCATGTGTCGTCGGTGAAGGAACTCGTGGCACTCGGCAAGGCCAAGGGCGACGCGCTCAACTACGGGTCCAGCGGCACCGGCAGCCTCCCGCACCTCGGTATGGAAGTGTTCAAGCGCGCCACCGGGCTCACGTTCGCCCACGTGCCGTACAAGGGCGACAGCCAGGCCCTGGCCGATGTCCTGCCGGGACGCGTGCCGATGATGATCGCCGGCTATCCGGCATCCGCGCCGTCGGTCCAGGCCGGTACGCTGAAGGCGCTCGCCGTCACGAGCCCCAGCCGCGCGTCGGCCTTTCCGGACGTTCCCACCATGGCGGAGGCCGGCTATCCGGATGCTACCGTGAACGTCTGGACCGGCTTCTTCGCCCCCGCGAAAATGCCGCAGGCGCTGGTGGATCTTCTGCATCGGGAGGTCAATGCCGCAGTTGCGACCGCACCGGTGCAGGAGCACTTCGTCGCCACCGGCGCACGCTCGATGACCATGACGCCGGGCGCCTTCGGCGCCTTCGTGGCGCAGGAGAACGCGCGCTATGCCAAGCTGGTGACCGAGCTCAAGCTGAAGGAGGAATGACGATGTTCGTCGCGGGATCGGAGAGTGCGTCGTGGTGAAGGCGAACGTACTGCTGGGCGGTGCGCTCTCGGTGGTCGACTATCGCTGTGACGCCGGTCCGGCCGATCGTCCATTCGTGGAATGTCATCGCGCGCATTCGCTTTCGTATGTGCGCCGGGGCAGCTTCGGCTGCCGCACTCGCGGCAAGGATTTCGAGCTGGTTGCCGGTTCGATCCTCGTCGGCCATGCCGGCGACGAGTACGTGTGTACCCATCAGTACCACAAGTGCGGTGACGAGTGCCTTTCGTTCCAGCCGACTCCCGCATTTGTCGAATCCATCGGCGGAGGTCCGGAAGTCTGGCGTATGGCCTGCGTGCCGCCGTTGCCGGAGCTGATGGTGCTGGGCGAGCTCGCACAGAGCGCTGCGGCGGGCGACTCCACCGTCGGTCTCGACGAAGCCGCGTTGTGGTTCACCCATCGCTTCGTCGAATGCGTCTCCGGGCGCGCAGCGAAGCCGATGCGGGCGCAGGCGGCCGATCGACGCAGGGCCGTCGAAACTGCGCTGTGGCTCGACGAGAGTGCGGGTGAGGCGGTGGACCTGGAGACCATGGCGGGCCGCGCGGGGTTGAGTCCGTTCCATTTCCTGCGCGTGTTTTCGAGGGTGCTCGGCGTGACGCCGCATCAGTATCTGGTGCGCGCCCGGTTGCGCCGGGCCGCACGGCTGCTGGCGGAAGAGACGGTGCCGGTGACCGATGTGGCACTCGACGCGGGGTTCGCCGATCTTTCCAATTTCGTGCGGACGTTCCGTCGCGCGGCCGGCGTGTCGCCGCGGGAGTTCCGCCGGGCTTCCCGCGGGGAGCGCAAGATTCTCCAAGAAAGGGTGACGCACGCCGGCGCAAGATGATCTCCCCTGAATGAGGAGATCGTCATGTACGACCATATCGGTTTGAAGGTGAAGGACCTGGGTACGGCGGTGCGCTTCTACGAGGCGGCGTTGAGTGCGCTCGGACACGTCGTCGGTTCGCGCGAGGCGTCCTACGCGGGGATCGGGCCCAAGGATGAACCGGGGCTGTGGCTCTATCGCGCGCAAGGCGCGACCGGACCCGGCGTGCACGTGGCGTTCCGGGCGAAGGATCGCGCGTCCGTGGATCTGTTCCACCGTAACGGTCTCGCAGCCGGCGGCAAGGACAACGGCAAACCCGGCCTGCGCACGGACTACAGCCCAACGTATTACGCGGCATTCCTGATCGACCCGGACGGCAACAACGTGGAGGCCGTCTGCATTGCGGCAAAGTAGACGGTCTGCTGCCCCCATCCCAACCTTCCCCCAGCGTTGCTGGGGGAAGGAGAGGAGTGCGACGATCGATGAGACCGATCGTCGGAGGTTAGAACGGCCCCCATCCCGATCTTCCCCCAGCGAAGCTGGGGGGTGGCGGAGGGATGGGGGGCGGCGCAGCGCCAGCTTCGCCGGTGTTGGGAAGGGGGAGCACATTCGCGTTCCGACACGGACTACCCGATTGCCCGACACCCGGTGAGAATGACGGCACCATGGTGCCGTCCACGGCTCGATCGAGATGAAACGCGTCGCCTTCTGGGTGCTGAAGCGCGGTCTCCTGCTGATCGCGGCATTCATTGCCGGTGGCCTTGCCCTGCGCGCCTGGAATTCCCTCAATGGCCCGCAGCTCGAACCCTGGCACACGTATGTCCCCGAGGAAATGAGCGAGGCCGAGCTCGATCGCGCGACCTGGGCTGACTACATCGAAGCCGAGAATCGCCTGTACGAGCTCATGAAGCAGGCAGTCACCCGTCGCCTCGCGCCGGAAGACCGCGTCCCTCACAACCGCTACTTCGAGGGCAGCGCCGTGTATCCGGCGCACTTTGCGCAGGACTGGAACCGATCGTTCGTGCTCGAACCGAAGGGCGAGCCGGCCGGTGTCGTGCTGCTGCTGCACGGGCTCACCGATTCGCCTTACAGCGTCCGCCACCTCGCCGCGCACTATCGCGACAGGGGCTATGTTGCACTGGCCATGCGCATGCCGGCCCACGGCACGGTGCCGGCGGCGCTGACGCATGTCCGCTGGGAGGACGGGCTCGCCGCCACGCGCATGGCCGTGCGCGAGGCGCGGCGTCGCGTGGGCGCACCCAAGCCGTTCCACATGGTGGGCTATTCCACCGGAGGCGCGCTGGCGCTCAAGTACACGCTGGATGCGCTGAAGGACGAACGGCTCGCTCGGCCGGACCGGATTGTCCTGCTGTCCCCCATGATCGGCGTTTCCGCCTTTGCGCGCTTCGCAGGCCTGGCCGGCTGGCCTGCCGTGCTCCCGGCGTTCGCGAAGACCGCGTGGCTCGATCTGCTGCCCGAGTACAACCCGTTCAAGTACAACTCGTTCCCGGTCAACGCGGCGGTGCAGTCGCATCGGCTGAGCACCGCGCTGCAAGCGGAGCTGACACAGGCATCGCGCGAGAACCGGCTGGGCAAGCTGCCGCCGATCCTGACGTTCCAGTCGGCCGTGGACGATACGGTCAGCGTGGCGGCGCTGATCAGCGCGTTGTACGGCATACTGCCCGCGAACGGCAGCGAGCTGGTGCTGTTCGATCTCAACCGGTCCGTGGATTTCGGACTCCTGGTGAAGCCCGGGATCGCTGACCCTCTGGTTCGACTGCTTCCGCCCGCGCCGCGCCGGTACGGCATCTCCGTCGTGACCAATGCCGATGCGAACACCGATGCCGTCATCGAGCGTCGCATGGCGGCCGGTACGGCCGAGGAGACGCGCCGGCCGCTGCCGCTCGCTTTCCCCAGTGAGGTCTATTCGCTCTCGCACATCGCGGTGCCGTTTCCGACGACCGACGCGCTCTACGGTCTGCAGCCCGACCTGTCGGAGAACTACGGCATCCGGCTGGGTGTCCGCGGTCTGCGCGGCGAGCGGGGCGTGCTGGTGGTGGATGCGGCCTCGCTGCTGCGCCTCGGCTGCAATCCGTTCTATCCGTACCTGATCGAACGCATCGACGCGGCGATCGACGGTCGCTGACCGGTGCGCCACGCTTGAGACGGGAGGGACGGCGAGAGTAATCTCACGGGGCCGTCGCGACCCGGCGAAATGCTCCTCGCATGAACGTCCGTGGCGATGACGCCAAGGGGGTGGCCATGAGAATCCGGAAGCTGTTCCTGCTCGCTTGCTGCCTTGCGTTGCCGTTCGCAGTCCACGCCGAAGCCCCGAAGATGACCGTCATCGAGATCAACGACCATTTGACCGCGTTCTACACCGGGCGCGACGAGACCATTCCGCGCTACAGCGCCGACTACAACTGGGTGGATGACGGTGCGATGAAACTCGGCATCGCCACCTATGCGATCCATCGCGGCGACGAAGCCATCGTCTACGACACCTTCACGTCGACCGAACAGGCCCAGTGGGTGCGCGAGTACCTTGCGCAGAAGGGGATCCGGCGCTTCACCGTGGTGCTGAGCCACTGGCATCCGGATCATGTGGGCGGCAACGCCGCCTACACCGACAGCCATATCCTCGCGCCGGACGTCGGCCGGCAGCTGATGGAGAAGCTCAAGGACAAGATCGAGCAGGGCGAGGCCTTCGGTCCGCCGGGGATCAAGCCGCTGGTCCTGCCCGATCTCGCTTTCCGCAAGCGCGCCGACCTGTACCTGGGGGATCTCAGGATCGAGCTGCACAACGTCAACATCCACAGCCCCGACAGCCTGGTGATCCTGATACCCTCCGACCGCCTGCTGCTCGCCGGCGACACCCTGGAGGACACGGTGACCTTCATGGTGGAGTTCGGCGATCTCGCCGAGCACGTGAAGAACCTGAAGAAGATGAGGACCATGGAGTTCGACCGCATCTATCCCAACCATGGCGACCCGGACGTGATCGCGGCCGGCGGGTACGGCAAGACGCTGATCGACGCGACGGTCGACTACATCACCAAGATGCTGCAGCGGGCGAAGAGCAAGAGCTACCTGGAAGGCACCCTGGAGGAGTACATCGGCGGCTCCATGAAGAAGCACTGGGTGACGTTGTACGAACCTTATCGGGACGTGCACCGCGACAATCTGAAGGGTGTGCGCGAGTACTACAAGAACCGGAAGCTGCCTGTCATCGAATAGCGAAGTGCCCAGGCGGGCTCGAAGATGAAGCTTGGAAGGCGCTCAACGCGGAGGACGCGGAGGACGCGGAGTAAGGCAACACCAAAGCCTTTGTTGCTTGGTTTCCTCCGCGTCCCCCGCGTCCTCCGCGTTGAGCGCCCGCTTTTCCGATTTGCTACGCCTGGCGCAGGTGCCAAGCCTTCGGCCGCGTGAACGTCTCGATGCCGTAGGTGGACAGGGTCAGTCCGACGCCCGAATGACCCACGCCCGACCATGGCAGGCGCGGGCTCACGCGATCGCAGCAGTTCCAATACACAGAGCCAGCGTTGACCTTGGCCAGCAGACGCTGGGCGCGCGCTTCGTCCTTCGTGTACACGCCGGCCGTCAGTCCGTACGCCGTGTCGTTCATCAGCTTCACCGCCTCGTCGTCCCCGGAGACCTTCTGGATGCCGATGATTGGACCGAAGCTCTCCTCGCGCATCACTTCCATGGAGTGGTTCACGTTCGAGAACACGGTGGGTTCGAACCAGTTGCCGGCACCTGAGATGCGCTTGCCGCCCGTCAGCAGTTTCGCCCCCTTGGCCTGGGCGTCCGCCACCTGCTGTTCCAGCACGGCGAGCTGCGGTGCGCGCGTGAGCGGTCCGATGTAGCTGCCGGGCTCCGTGGGCTTGCCGACCTTGAAGCCTTTCACTTCCTTCACGAATGCATCGACGAAGGCGTCGTGGATCTTCTCGTGCACGTAGATGCGTTCCACCGAACAGCAGCTCTGGCCGGTGTTGTACATGGCACCGTCGGCGAGCGAGCCGACCGCGGCCTGGATGTCCACGTCCTCGCAGACGTAACTCGGGTCCTTGCCGCCCAGTTCCAGTTGCAGCTTGATCATGCGCCCGGCCACGGCCTCGGCGATCTTTTTCCCCGTGGCGTAGGAGCCGGTGAAGAACACGCCGTCGATCGGTTGGGCGAGCAGGGCCGCGCCGACGGCACCGCCGCCGACCAGGACGGTGAAGATGTCCTTCGGCACGCCGGCTTCGTGCAGCAGACGCGCGATCTCGAGGCCGGTCAACGTGGCGAATTCGGAGGGCTTGTATAGCACCGCGTTGCCGGTGAGCAGGGCAGGCACGAACACGTTCGCGCCGACGAACCACGGGTAGTTCCACGCCGAGATGTTGGCGATGACGCCGAGGGGCACATGCGAGATGCGCTCGCGCATCCCGGCGTCGTCGAACACGGTGCGCGGCGCTAGCGTTTGCTCGGTCTCGGCCAGGAAGAAGTCGATGCGACCCAGCAGGCCGTTCAATTCGTTCTTGGATTGCTGCAGCGGCTTGCCCACTTCAGAGGTCTCGACGGCCGCCAGTTTGTCCAGATCGCGCACGACGCCTTCACGGAACCTGCGCATGATCGCGAGTTTGTCCGAGAGCGCCACTGCGGCCCATGCCAGTTGCGCGGCACGGGCGGCGCGGTACTTGGCCGCGACGGAATCGGCAGTGTCCTCCGGCAACTGGGTGATGGTGCTGCCGTCGGCGGGATTGGTGATGGTCAACATCCGGAACAGCCTTTCGTGAAGATCAGGAAGTGGAAGCGGGGGCGCCCTGCTGCTTGCGTGCGCGGGCGGCCTCGAGGAAATCGTGGAGGATCGGCTTGCCCGACAGTTCCGCTTGCTGGCCGGAAGTGTGGATCATGAATTCGGGGTGCCATTGGATGCCGAAGACGTAACTCGGACCCCGCCAGCGGATCGCCTCGACGATGCCGTCGGGCACGCCGACGGCTTCCACGACGAGGTCCTTGCCGACGTCCTTCACCGCCTGGTGGTGAATCGAATTGATCGTGGCCTGCGTGACGCCAGGGTACAACTCGGCGAGATGGGTACCGCGCACCAGGCTGATCGTGTGGAACTGCTGGTCGTACTTCACCGCGTTGCGATGCTCGATGGCTTCGGGCACCTGGGTTTCGATGTCCTGGTACAGCGAGCCGCCCAAGGCGACGTTGATGAGTTGGCAGCCGCGGCAAATACCGATCACAGGCTTGCCATGGTCCACGAAGGCCTTGAAGAGATCCATCTCGTAGCGGTCGCGTACCGGGTCGCCCGACCATTCGGGCTTGAGCGGCGTCTAGCCGTAGGTCTGCGGCGAGAGATCGTTGCCGCCCTGCAGGACCAGTCCGTCGAGATGCTCGGCGTAGGCGTGCAGGCTCATCTCGCTGCGCTCGATCATGCCGGCGCTCTCGATGGCGGGGATCATCACCACCAGCACCTTGCGCGACATGACCCAGTGGGCCACCGACTGCTCCAGATAGTGCAGCGTCTTGGTGAAGACGCCGCCCATGTCGAGCACCGGACTGATCGGATGGTAGATCCGGGCGGATACGCCGATCAGCAAGCGGTCCTTCATCACATCGCCTGTTCGTAGAACCGTATGAAGTCCGCGCGCGTGCAGGGCCGCGGATTGGTCTGGCCTGCGATGTCCTTCTCCGCCACGGCCACCAGCGCCGGGATCTGCTCGCGCGTCACCTTCACCGCCGACAGCGATGCCGGGATACCGATGGACGCCTTGAACCGTTTGAGCCAGGGCACGAAATCGTCCGCGCCGGCAGCGCCGACGGCATGCGCCATTTCAGAGAATTTGTCGCGCGCGACTTCCAGGTTGAACTGCATCACCGGTTCGATCATCAGTGCGTTGGCAAGACCGTGGTGCAGATCGGCGACGGTGGAGAGCGCGTGGGCACAGGCGTGCACGGCACCGAGGTCCTTCTGGAATGCCACTGCACCCATGAGCGACGACATCATCATGTCGCCGCGCGCCTGAATGTTGCCGGGCTCACGCACCGCAACCGGCAGGGCGCGGGCGCCGATGCGCATGCCTTCCAGGGCGATGCCGTCGCACATCGGGTGGTAGGTGGGGCAGAGATAGGACTCGATGTTGTGCGTCATCGCATCCATGCCGGTGGCGGCGGTCACGTGGGCGGGCAGGGCGAGCGTGAGTTCGGGATCGGCGAATACCGCCTTGGCCAGCAGACGCGGCGAGAACACGATCCGCTTGATGTGCGTGTCGTCCTCCGACACCACGCTCGAGCGGCCCACTTCGGAACCGGTGCCGCTGGTGGTCGGCAGCGCGACGAAGTAAGGCAGATCGCCGTCGATCGGTCGCACCTTCGGGTGATCCCACACGTATTCCATGACGTCGCCTTCGTGCGTGGTCATCACGGCGACCACCTTCGCGACGTCGAGACCGGCGCCGCCACCGAAGCCGATGACACAGTCGGCGCGATGCGCGCGCGCCGCGGCGGCGCCTTCCATCACCTGCGCCCGCGTGGGATTGCCGTAGACGCCGGAGAAGACGGCGACGTCGAGGCCGCTACCCAGGCCGTTGCGGAAATCGGCCAGGACGGGGAGGGCAGCGAGGCCCTTGTCGGTGACGATCAGGGGGCGCTTGACGCCCACTTCGCGCAGGTGATCGCCGACCAGCTTGCGGGCGCCGGGGCCGAAATGAATGGTGGTGGGGAAACCGAACTTGGTGATGGCCATGAGGGGGAAGTTGTGGAGATTGAGTATGTTTGCACTGCGCCCCCATCCCAACCTTCCCCCACCTTCGGTGAGGGAAGGGGTGTACGTCCCCTCCCCCGGCTTCGCCGGGGGAGGGTTAGGGTGGGGGCACTGCTTGAAACCTTTTGTAAATCGACCAGCATAACTTACCGCCGTTCAAACGATCTCGAAGTAGCGCTTCAGCTCCCAGTCGGTCACGGCGTCCTGCCACTGGCGGTACTCCCAGTCGCGCGTCAGCGCGAAGTGGTCGACGAAGTCGTCGCCCAGCCAGTCGCGCGCCACTTTCGAGCGGCGGAAGATCTCGGTGGTGGCCGCCAGCGAGCGCGGGGCGCGCGGAATCTTCTCCGCTCCCTCGTTGGTGCCGCGGATCGCAGGTGTCGTGAGTTTGAGACCCTTCTCCACGCCATGCAGGCCGGCGGCAATCAGAGCGGCCACCGCGAGATAGGGGTTGATGTCCGCACCGGGGCAGCGCGTTTCCAGCCGGGTGGCCTTGGGCGACCCGGAGATCACGCGGAAGCTCGCCGTGCGGTTGTCCACGCCCCAGGTGGGCTTCACCGGCGCCCAGAAGCCGTCCACCAGCCGCTTGTAGCTGTTCACGGTGGGCCAGAACATCGGCGCGAACTCCATGGCCACCGCAACCTGCCCCGCGAGATAGCTCTCGAACAGCTTGCTCATCGAATGGCGGCCCTTGGCATCGAAGAACACGTTCTTCTTGCCGTCCGACAGGCTCTGGTGCACGTGGCCGCTGCAGCCGGGATAGGCCTGACTCCACTTGGCCATGAAGCTTGGCATGATGCCGAAGCGCGAGGCGATCTCCTTGGTACCGGTCTTGAACAGCAGTGCGCGGTCGGCTGCCTCCAGCGCCTCGGAGAAGGCGATCGCGGCTTCATACACGCCGGGACCCGTTTCGGTGTGCAGCCCTTCGATGGGTACGCGGAACGCCGCCATCTCGTCCTGCAGCGCGTTGAAGTACTCGCGCGAATGGTTGGCCCGCAGCAGCGAGTAGCCGAACATGCCCGGCGTGAGCGGCGTGGGCTCCACGCCCTTCTTGGCAGCCCAGCTCTGCGGCGTCTCGGTGAAGTTGAACCATTCGAACTCGAGGCCGCACATGGGCTGGAAACCCAGTTTGGCAGCGCGCTTCAGCACCCGCTTCAAGGTCTGCCGCGGGCAGATCGGATGCGGACTGCCGTCCGCACTCACGAAGTCGCCGAGGAAGAACGGCACGTTGTTGTCCCAAGGCACCTGCCGGACCGTGTTGAGATCGAGGCGCACCTGGGCGTCGGGGTAGCCCTTGTGCCAGCCGGTGAGCAGTGTGTTGTCGTAACAGACGTCGTGCATGTCCCAGCCCAGCACCACGTCGCAGAAGCCGAAACCGCCTTCCACGGCCGAGACGAACTTGTCGCGGTGGAGGTATTTGCCGCGAAGGATGCCGTCGACATCGCTGACCGCCACCTTGACCTTGCCGCTGCCGGATCGGGCGACCAGATCGAGGGCGGGATGATGCGTCCGGGCAGGGGCCTGGACTTTCTTGCTGGCGCGGGCCATGGCGGTCTCCGGGTATGTTCTGGTTCGAGTAAGGGAAAAAGTTTGCCTCAAGACGTGGATGCCGGCCAACTTCGGGAACGGGGCGACGTCGTCACGGTTGTCGACCGGTCGTCGAGTGCGCACGGATGAACCGGTCGATCTCCTGCAGGACGGCATATCGATCGCGAACCGGTGCGCCGACCGCGCCGATCGCAACCTTGTGATCCAGGCCGGGGAAATGGCGCTCGACCACTTCTCCACCCATGGCACGCACGCGCGCCGCCATCAGTTCCGTGTTGCGGCGGGGCACCCACCAGTCGTCGTCGCCGGACAGCAGCAGCATCGGCGGTTCGTTGCCGGTGACATACGAGATCGGCATTGCACGTGCGAGGTCGTTGCCGGTGGCTTCGAACACCGGTCCCCAGCGCGTGAGGGGGAACGTGTCGAGGCTGTATGGACCCGACACGCCGATCAGACCGCGTACGTCGCTGCGCTTCACGTCCACCGCGGCGAGGTACTGGGGGTCGGTGACCAGCATGGCCGCCAGATGGGCTCCGGCCGAATGCCCCATCACGTACAGTTCGCGTCGATTGCCGCCGTACTGCTGGGCGTGGTCGCGCAACCACCGGGTCGCCAGCGCGCCGTCCTCGAGGAACAGCGGAAACCTGCCCTCCGGATACAGGCGGTAGTCGGCGACCGCCGCGATGCAGCCGATGGCGGTGAGCGCCTCGCCGACGAACAGATAGTCGCGCCGCTCGCCGATGCGCCAGGCGCCGCCGTAGAAGAAGACGACCACCGGTGCCGACGGCGGCACGATCTTCGGTCGATACACGTCGAGCTTCTGGCGTTCGAGCGGGCCGTAGGCGATACCTTCCTCGCGCACGTAACCGGTGTCCGGTACGCTCTGGTTGAGGAGCTTGATCGGAGCGCAGGCCGTCGCCAGAACGGCAGCGACGATCAGGGCTGCGCCTTGTGGCACACGGCCTCGATGTTGTGGCCTTCGGGATCGATCACGAAGGCGCCGTAGTAGTCCTTGTGGTACTGCTCGCGGATGCCGGGACCGCCGTTGTCGGTTCCTCCCGCCGCCAGCGCTGCCGCGTGGAACGCGCGCACCTGCTCTCGATTCTCGGCTGCGAACGCGAGGTGCAACCGCGTCTGCGGTGGTTTGCCGTAAGCGCCGAACCAGAACTCCCCTTTACCGCTCTTTCCGAGCATGGCCCAGGCGTCGCCCTCCATGACGACGACGATGCCGAGCGGCTCCAGCGCCTTGGTGTAGAAGGCCTTGGCGCGGATGAAGTTGGCGACGGCGTAGCCGATGTGGTCGAGAATCATCTTTGTTCCCTTCGCGGTTCAAGGTCTGGTCTTTCGATCGCTCGCAATGAGGCTCTCCAGACGATTCCCCGCCGCCTTGTGAGCGAGGATGTCGAAGATCTTCTCCGCCACTACGCTCCCGGCTTCCACCGGCGGCAGGCCGCCGGCGTAGATGTTGGAGATGACGGAATACTCGTAGCGCACGTCCGGGTTGCCACTGAAGCTTGCGGCCTCGGCGCGGGTCTGCGGATCGTCCAGGCGATACGCGAAGTACGCCGACATGCTGCGCGAGGCGAGGGCGTCGCCGCCAGGACGTTCACCGATCAGCACCAGCGTGAGCTTCGCCTGCAGCGCATCGCCCACGGCCTCGGCCAGCTTCACGCGCCCGAACGGGGCGAGGATCGGTTGTCCGATCTTGCAGTCGCGGCTGCGCAGACCGTCGAGCAGCACCGGCAGCAGTGCCGGCACGTTGTGATGGATGGCTTCTGCGGAAAGACCGTCCGACACCACGATCTGCACGTCGCTGCGCTCGGGAGACAACTGCGTGCACAGCTCATCGGCCAGGCGGGAGCCGAGTTCCGGATCGTTCAGGTGTGCCTCGCGATCCTCGGCAGCCGTCCGGAAGCGCCGGAACGCGAGGCCGTCGACGGCGTCGAGCTTCAGGTCGGCGTAGATCGCTTCGCGCCCCACGGCCAGATTCGCGCGCAGCGTGCGCGATACCCGATCGGCTGGTCGTGGGCCGGCGCTGTCGAAGCCGTAGGCGGCCGGAACGCTTCCCAGCAAGCGCTGGTACTCCACATCGGAACTGCAGAAAAGCTTCGGGTTGCCCCAGTTCGGCCCGCGTAGCACCGTCCCGTCTGGAGCTTCCTCGAAGATGCCGCGTTCCACCGCCCAGCTCAGGAATTCGGGGGCGGGCTTCAGACCGTGCACTTCGCGCAGCGTCTGGTCGTCGTGGCCGCTGGTGTCGAAGTAGGCAAGCATGCGGTCGGTGTGCAGGTGCACGTCCATGTAGTAGTTGCAGCCCGCCGCGGTCAGGAGCTGTGTCGCCATCTGCTGGCCTTCCAGCGTGATCTTCGAGTGCAGCGTGTAGCAGGGCGCCATGCCCATGGGCAGGCCCATCAGCTTCGCCATGCAGTGATCCTGCAGGTTCGACACGATCATCTCGACGTTGTCGAGGTGGGTCTCGGGCCCGATGAAGCCGGTCACGTTGTTCACCATGAACGGGTCGTAACGGCGCGCAAGCCCGTAGCACAGCGCTTCGCAGACGGCCATGTCCATGCCGTTGTGTTTGCCGTAGGTGAGTTCGCTGCCCTGGCCGGTTTCGAAGTACATCCACGTCTCGGCCACGTCGCGCAACGGTCCGCGCTCCGCCATCGTGGCGCAGGCCCGGTCGAGCAGGTCCACGGTCACGTCGAATTCCTCGGTCAGCGTGCGATCGGTGCCCGCGAGGCTCTGGAACAGGATCTCTACCGGATCACCGCGCTCCAGACACGCAAGCTGTGTCTTCACGTGGCTCAGCACGCAGATCTGGGTGGGGGCACCGGTGGCCCGTCGCAGCTTGTCGAGATGGCGCAGTAGAGCACCGATGTTCTCGACAGTATCGATGGCCGGATTGACCCCGAGCAGCTGATCGCCGGACCCCATGGACAAACCGGCGTAGACCAGCATGGTGATGCCGTCGAGGTTGTCGCTCGGGTGATTGGGTTGCAAGCGCGAAGACAGCGTTCCGGGCAGGCCCAGCAGCGTGCGGGCCTTCGCCGAGCGTCTGGCCTTGCGCGCCACCAGCACCAGCTCGTGCACGTCCATCAGCTTCACCAGCGCCGCCGCCATCACGCCGGTCAACGCATCGCCGACCCGCTTCACTTCGGCGGGCACGCTGCGCAGCAGATGGTCCTTGAGCGCGCCCAGCGTCATCGAGGCGATCGAGCTGAATGCCTCGAGGTCGATGTCGTAGTTGACGCGCATCACGGAGTCCACGCGTCCCTTGTCGTCCGTGAGCGGGCGATCGTAGAGGTGTTGCAGCGTGAGGCCCGCGAGGATGTGCCGCGCCGCCTCACGCGTGACTTCGTCAGGTGCCGCGAGACCCGCCACGCGATCACCGGCCTTGCTGACGTCGGCGGCGCCGAGCAGCGCCTTGAGGCCCTTGAAGGTGAACGACCGGTCGAGGACCGTGGTCGTATAGATCTCGTCCGGTCGCGGATCGGGCACGACGATGTCGGGGAGCGGCCTCAGCGGCTTCATCGCGGTTCAGTGCATCCCGTAGAACGACACCGGCACCACACCGTCGCGCGGCCGGCCGATGTTGGCGAAGTGTGCGTGCCGATCGGGCATCTCGTCCACCACGATCAGACTGGTTCGTGCCCGGCCCCAGCCGGTCGCGTAGTTGCCGAGCGTCTTGCCGAGGTTGGGCTCCAGCAGCAGCACCAGGGGACGGTCGAGTGGTGACGCGTGCCCGAGGGCGCGCGCGATGCGTTCGCCCAGCCGCTTGACTCCGTCTCGCGCAGGCATCGTTCCGAGGAACTGGATGCATGCCCCGTGCGCATGCCGCCGAGCGAGCGCAATCGCATCGCCAATGGCCGCGGCGCCGGCATCGATGGGGAGGCGGGCGACGACCGGCAGATCGCGCAGAGGCAGCACACCGGCATCCGGCAGGAACAGCGTCGTGCCGGACACCTCGGTGCTGTGCAGCGCCAGCCCATAGACCGTGGCGCGGCCGCGCTGCTCCGGGACCATCGCATGGAGATCGCGCGCCAGCAATGGCGAGCGGGCGATGCGCAAGGCGAGATCGATCCCGAGATCGCCGAAATGCGTCGTGTCCGGCAGCGGCTGACCGGCGGCGTGGCGGTAGAGCAATTCACCGACCCCGCCGGAAAAGGTGATCGCGGCCCCGGTCGACCCCGGAAAGGCCACCTGCTCGTGCATGCGCCCTACGGATGTGGCGAAGAAGGTGCGGTCGCCGCACACGACGGCTTCCAGCGCGGCGACATACCAGTCGAGGACGGCGGCGAGGGCAGGTTCGTCCAGCATGTCGCCGACCTCGCGGCGAAGATCAAGCGACTGCAGCAACGCTCGGCCCTGCTGCGAGATCGACGCCAGGCGGTAGGTGCCGGGCCGCACCTGGAAGTGGCGCGCGCCGATGTAGTGGCAGCCGGTCGCGGACACGTCACCGTCGAGCCCCAGGGCGGGATTGGTGGTGCCGCCGCCGATGTCGAGGTTGAGGATCGGTCGACCCGGATGCAGCCGGCTCAAGGTCGAGCAGCTCCCCATGAATGCGAGCCACGACTCGAGGCAGGGATCGTCCGCCGTGGCCACCACCGCTTCGCCGATGCGGTTGCCCACGGCGCGGGCGATGATCGTCGCGTTGTCGCGGAGCGCGGCGAGTCCGGTGATGATCGTGCCGCCCGCGAAGAAGTCCTGCGGGCGAAAACCGCTCGCGGCAAACCAGCGATCGAGCAGCGCATCGATCGCATCGGCGTCGATGCCGTCGTCGCGGAACGGCGTGAACACCGGCTCGGGCCGATAGACGATCTCCGGGGATTCCAGTTCCATGCGCCCGGTGACGCCGCGGTGCCCCACGCGCGCCCGCGCCACCAGGGCACTGCTGGTGGTGGAGCCGAAGTCGAGGCCGATGAGGTGCACTGCGGTTCGATCCATGGCATCAGGCCGTACGCCAACGGCGTGCCCGTTCGACCGCATCGGCAAAGCGCGCGTGCAGCTCCGGTGCCAACGGGCCGTCGGGTTCGACGACGCGATCCGGCGGTGCTGCGGGCGGCAACGTTTCCGGGGGGCCGAAGCCGGCGCCGATGAAGGCGAACTGGGCACACCCCAGCCCGGTGAGATCCGGGGTGGACGGCACGACGATCGTCCGGTCCAACGCCCGCGCCAGAAAGGAGCAGAAGTACGGATTGAGCGTGAGGCCGCCGTCGACCGGCACGGTCGACGCGAGCGGCACCCGTTCGTTCATCGCCGCCAGCGCCTGCGCGCTGCGCAGCGCGACGCCTTCGAGGACGGCTTGAACGAGATCGAGCCGGGTCGTGTCGAGGCCCATCCCGAGCCACAGGCCTGCGGCCGAGCGATCCCAGTAGGGGCAGGCCAATCCCGACAACGCCGGCACGAAGGCGAGTCCGCGCTCGAGCGCGCTCGGCCCGGTGAGATCGCGCAGCTCGCGAAAGTTCGCGAACAATCCCAGGCGCTTCGCCCAGTCGAGCGCCGACGCCGCGTTGAATACGCCGCCGTCGATGGCATAGGTGGTCTGCGCACCGAGACGCCACGCGACGGTCGGCAGGATGCCGGCATCCGGTGCGGCGACGGGCGTGTTGCCCGCCACGGCCAGTGCGAATGCGCCGGTGCCGAAGGTGATTTTCGCCTGACCCCGAACGTGGCAGCCGTGTCCGAACAGGGCGGCCTGCTGGTCCACCATGCTCGCCACCAGCGGTATCCGCGTGCCGGTGATCACGCCATGCTCGAAGACCGTGGGGCGGATCGGTGGCAGCAGATCCATCGGCACGTCGAACAGGCGGCAGAGCTCCGGATCCCATTGTCCGGTCGCGAGGTTCATGAGGCTGGTGCGGGACGCCGTGGTCACGTCGGTGGCGTAGGTGCCGCAGAGGCGATCGAGGAAGTACGCATCGCTCGTGGCCAGTCGCAAGCGTCCCTTGTTCGCGAGCGACTTCGCTTCGGGAACGTGGTCGAGCATCCAGCGCAGCTTCGTCGCAGAGAAGTACGCGTCGAGCGGCAGGCCGGCACGGTCCAGCGTGAGCGATTCGGCTCCGTCGGCCTTGAGGCGATCGATGGTGGGCTGCGTGCGATTGTCCTGCCACACGATGGCGTTGCCGACCGGTTCGCCGGTTTCGGCGTCCCACGCGATCACCGTCTCCCCCTGGTTGTCGATGGCGAGTGCGTCCGCACCTTGCGTGTAGTCGAGGCACTGGCGGATGTTCGCGAGCAGTTCGCGCGGATCGTGTTCGACCCAGCCGGCCTGCGGGTAGTGCTGGCGATGCCCCACCGAGAACATCGGCTGGAACGTGCCGTCCAGGAACAACTGGTGGGCCTTGGTAGCCGTGGTGCCCTGATCGATGGCGACCACGAAGCGCGGGTGCTCTTCCTCTTCAGCCATGGCGCTTCGCAGGGGTCATGGACGCGCGGGCTCCGCGAGATCCACGGCAAGGGATTCAACGCTGCCGAGATGCTGCGTGTCGAGCGGGAGGTCGAGCCGGCGTTCCGGCAGAAAGCGACGATCCTGCCCCCACAACTCGCGCTTGCCGGCCAGCACACGCAGTCGACCGTTTGCCGGGCGCGCCACGCGGGCGTTGAACGGCAGCGCTGCCGGCAAAGGGGCCGGTGTCGCCACGCGCTGTGGGCACACGTAGCGTACGGGGCCCCGCGCTTCGAGGGGGATCAGCCGCGTGGCAGCGGGCAATGCGTCATGCAGGCTCGCAGCGATGGCATGGGCCACGGCACGGCCTTCGCTCCACGCGGTCCACGAGGGTTCCACAGGACGCAGCAGATTGCCGGCGGCGAAGAAGTGCGGATCGCTGCAGCGACCGTACTGATCCACGACGGGGCCGCCAGTACCGGCGTCGAGTGCGAGGTGACTCGATCTCACGATGGCGGTCTCCGGCACGAAACGGCCGGTGAAGACCACACCGTCGCAGGCGATGATCGAGCGCTCGCCCGCGCGTTCGATCTCGATGCCCGTGACCGAGCGCGCGCCGTGGATCGCCACGACCTGCGTACGCGTTAGCACGCGGGTGGCGAAGGCGATGCGGGCGATCCAGTCGCCCGGTGCCGGTGCCAGGATGCGCTTGCCCGACTCGATCATCGCGACCGGCTTGATGCCGGCGTGCCGCATGGTGAGGAGGTTCGAGAACGAGATGAACTCGGTGCCGACGATCACCGCGCGCTTGCACGGCTGGATGCGGGCGAGATACACGAGCTGTTGCAGGGCGCCGGTGGTGAAGACGCCCCAGGGTCGCGTGCCGGACACGAGGCGCGCGGAGCGTGGTGTCTCGCGAGTGCCGAGGGCCAACAGCACCCGACGGCCGGTGAGGGTTTGCTGGCCTTCCGGCGAGACGACTCGAACCCGACCGCCGGGTTCGAGGGCGAGCGCTGTCGTACCCGTGCGGATATCGACGCCCGCAGCGCCGTGCGCGAGGCGTCTTGCATACGACGGCCCGGTTAGAACCCGCCGGAATTCCTTCCAGCCGAATCCGAGGTGTCCGCAGTGCCTCGGCACGCCGCCGGCCTGCTGCTCGCGTTCGATGACCACCACGTCCCTCACCCCGAGGCGTTTCAACTCCGCCGCGGCAGCGAGGCCAGCGGGGCCCGCGCCAAGGATGATGACGTCGTGGGTGGTCATTTGCGGATTGCGTGCGGAGAAGAGTTGAAGCTCACAAAGCGGAGGACGCGGGGGACGCGGAGGAAGTCGAAGACAGATCGAAAGGCTTCGAACACGAGAATTCGCCGCATTGCAGTTGTTCTCCTCCGCGTCCCCCGCGTCCTCCGCGTAGAGCGTTTTCCTCGCTTTGCATCACCGCGCCTCGATCGCCGCCGGCACATCCACCAGCCGTCCCGCCGCCAGCTGCGCCACCCGCCAGCTGCAATAGAACCCCTGACACCGCCCCATCATGCACCGGGTCCGGCGCTTCAGTCCGCCGAGGTCGCCAGCCGGCAGGGGGCCGCTCAACGCCGCTTCGATCTCGTGCCGCGTCACCAGTTCGCAATGACACACGATCTCGCCCGCGCCCGGCTCCTGCCAGCGCCGCGGTCGTTCCTCGCAGAGGTTCGGTACCGGTGTCCAGATCGGCTCCGCGGTCCAGTCGAGCACACCGAAGTGCTGCGCGTACAGATCGGCCACGTGTTGCGCGATCCCGAGCGCTGCCGTCAGCCCTGTGGACCGGATGCCGCCCACGGTGATCCAGTTTCGATCGGGCAAGGCTTCGATCTGATAGTCCTTGAACTGGGTGGCCGGACGCAGGCCCGCGTACACCGCGTTGACGGTGTGGCTCGCGAGAGCGGGGACCAGCGTGCGCGCTCTGGTGACCAGGCGATCGAGCGCATCTTCGTCGACCGTTGCCACGTCGCGAGCCTCCTGGTCTTCCGCTGTCGGTCCCACCAGCAGATTGCCGTAGGCCGTGGGGCAAACCAGCACGCCCTTCGTGCGGGCGGTCGGCACCGGCAGCACGATGGAGTAGACGAGTTCGCGCGCCGGTTTGTCGAACACGACGAACTGGCCCTTCCGCGGCCGGATCTCGAAGGGTGAGGTGCGGGCGATCGATTCGATCTGATCGCCATAGAGTCCCGCCGCGTTGATGACCACCTTCGCGGTGATCTCCCCGGTGGTGGTCGCGAGCAGCCAGTGATCGTCCTCGCGTTCGCCGCCCTGCACCTCGGTGCTGCGCCGGACGATGGCGCCGTGCGCCATGGCCTGATGCACGTAGGCGAGGGGTGCCGACCACGGATCGATCACGTGCTCCCCGGGAACGAGCACGGCACCCAACGCGCCCGGTGCCAGGTTCGGTTCGCGCGCATACAACTCGGCGGAGTCGATGAGACGGACGTCGGCGACGCCGTTGCCGTGCGCCAACTCGACGATCGCGGGCAACTTCACCAGCTCTTCGTCGTTCCAGGCGACCACGATGCCGCCGGTCTCCACCAGGGGCAGATTGAACGCATGGCGGACGTCCAGATACTCGCGATAGCCGGCCCGCATGCACGCCAGTTCGAGGCTTTCGGGCGGCGCGTCGAACCCGGTGTGGAGCAGGGCGCTGTTGCCCTTGCTCGCCCCCGACAGGATGTCCGCACCGCGTTCCAGGAGCACGCATTCGGCGCCCCCCAACGCCATTCTTCGCAGGATGGCGCACCCCACGACACCGCCGCCGATCACGGCGACGTCGAAGGGTTGAGTCGGGGATTCCATGGACGCGTGGACCGCCGCGGATCGGGGTAGGTTTCGTCGGGACGCACAAACGAAGAGGCGGGACCGCGAGCCCCGCCGTGCCGAAGCCTACACGCAATCTCAGGCGACGCCGACCGCCTTCTCCGCGGCAGCGATTTCGGCCTGCCGCTTCGCGATCATGTCGCCGATCGGCGGGCCCTGGAAGCGCCGGGATTCCAGCGCGATCCAGAAGATCGCCATCGCGACCAGCAGGCCGACGATGAGGTAGCCCACCTTCTCGTTGGGCGGCTGTACCCCCACGAAGATCAGCAGCGCGCAGCCGATGATCGCGAGCACGCTCACGAGCTTCGAGGCGGCCCCCAGCTCGAACGGTCCCTTCCTGGTCCACCTGCCGTTCATCTCCGCCCGCAACCCGGCAGCGATCGGGAGGATGTAGGAGATGTAGAGGAAGACGGCGCAGCCGGTCGACAGCACCACGAACGCATCGCCGTACAGGGTGGCGATGATCGACAGGATGGCACCCCACCAGATCGCGTGCACCGGCGTGCGGTGCTTGCGGCTCACTTGCTTCAGTGCCCGCGAGAAGGGGAGACCACCGTCACGGGAGAACGCGAACATCATGCGCGAGGTCGACGTCAGACCGGCCAGCGCGCAGATGTAGTTCGCGATCACGATGGCGATGATCAGGACGTCCTTGAAGATCTTCGGCATCGGCGACTGCTGCATCAGCCAGGGAAAGGCGTTCCAGCCCTGCTTGGCGCCCTCCTCGATGCTGGGCATCGCGAGAATGAACGCGCACAGCATCACGTAGCCGAACAGGAAGGACCAGAAGACCGAATGGATCATGCCGCGCGGCGCCGAGCGGGCGGCGTCGCGCGTTTCCTCGGCCGTGTGGGCCGAAGCATCGAAGCCCGTCACCGTGTAGACGCCCTGCAGCAGCCCCAGCAGGAAGATGAACGGGACCGAATGGATCACCGTGGGCCATACACCGCCGCCGGCTTCGCCGGAGTAGTTGCTGAACGTGAACAGGCGCGAGAAGTCGAGGCTCGGTGCGTAGAACAGCAGGGCGAGCGTCAGCAGCACCGCCGCGACGAAGATGAGATACCCGCTGAAGTCGGTGAGGATGGTGGTGGCCCGGATGCCGACGTGATTGAGCCAGGCCTGCGTGACCGTGATGGCGGCGATGAAGATGGTCTGCGTCCACCAGCCCTGGTCGAGCGGCGCTTCGGTGACCCAGCCCAGGGCCTTGATGTCGAGGCCCAGCACTTCGCCGAGGAACAGGTCGCGGAACAGCAGGAACACGCCGAAGTTGACCGACGACACCACGAACAGCAGTCCCAGCAGATTGAACCATGCGGCGACCCAGCCGTAGCCGCGTCCGCCGAGCAACGATGCCCAGTGATAGATGCCGCCGGCCGTGGGATACGCAGATGCGATCTGCCCCATGGCTGCGGCCACCAGCAGCGCGAAGAGGCACGCAAGCGGCCAGCCGAAACCGACCGATGCGCCGCCTGCTGCACTCAGCGACAGTGGAAACGCGGTGATGCCACCCGCGAGGATGCAGATGATGGAAAACGAGATGGCGAAGTTCTGGAAACCACCCATGCGGCGCGACAGCTCCTGGGCGTAGCCCATGCTGTGCAGCGTCTTGACGTCTTCGTCGTGGGCGTCACTCTGCTCGTACGACTTGCTGGAATCGGCCATGGTCTCTCTCGCGTGGTTATGGGCGGGTCCATCACGCCGGAACCCGGCACGAGCAGCAGCGATTGCCATGCCGGGGGCATTTGCGGCGCCAGCGATAATGCCAACGGCGTATTCCGCGTGTAAAGGTGCGGTGCATCATGAACTTGGCGCGCCTGTTGCGGACTTCCCCAATCGCACGCATGCACTTCTGCGTGCGCGACGGTCCCGCAGATGCACGCTTATGGGGCGAAAATCTCCCGTGCGCCGACCCAGTTACCGAGCGTTATCCGTTACTTGAGGTCGGTTGACTCGAACGTTTCGCACCGGACCGTGGGCTTTCAGCCAGCGTTCGACGACGTTCCAGACCGGCTCGCCTTCGACGGCATCCGCCATGGAGGCCCAGCCGGCAACGCGATACCGTTTGTTGGCGGTGACGGGTTCGTCACCCAATCGCAGATCGGAGATGCGCCGGCCGCGCGCGGCATGGGGGTCGATCGCGTACCGAAGCCCGCCCGTGCGCACCATGTCGCCGCCCTGCTGGTAGTACGGATCGGGATTGAAGAGATTGTCGGCGACGTCCTCCAGCACGGCGTGCAGGTTCGCGCCCGTCATTTCCGTCACAGTGACCGTCGGGTAGGTGATCGCGGTCTGCGCGAGCAGCGCCTCGCGCGTGATCGTCTCGCCCGGCAGCAGCGTGGTGCCCCAGCGAAAGCCCGGCGAGAAGGCGATGGGGGTGTCCTTCTCCTGCATCAGCGCATCCAGGATCACCTGATCGAAGGTGCCGTTGAAGTTGCCGCGGCGGTAGAGCAGCGTGTCGGTGTGCGCGAGTGGTTCGGCGAGCGCTCCCGCGTAGGGTGCGCGCAAGATTTCGATGAGGGCGGTCATCGTCGAGTCGGCCGGCAGCAGATTCGCGAAGACCGGCAGCAATCGGTAGCGATAGTCGGCGACTCTGCCACTGCGCACTTCGAGATCCAGCACGCCGAGGAACTTGCCGTTCGAGCCGGCGTTGGTGACCAGCGTGCGACCGCCGGGGTTCTCGACCTCGATGGCGGCCGGCACGGCGTCGTGGGTATGACCGCCGAGGATCGCATCGAGCCCACGCACGCGGCTTGCCAGCTTGAGATCGGTGTCCATGCCGTTGTGGGACAGCAGCACGACCACAGGCACGCCCTGCGCATGAAGGGCATCGATGGTCTTCTGCAATTCCGGCTCGCGGATACCGAAGGTCCACTCCGGCACGAAGCGCTTCGGATGCGCCACCGGCGTGTAGGGAAACGCCTGACCGATGAGCGCGACCGGAACGCCGTTGATCTCGCGCACCACATGGGACGGAAACACGGGATCCTCGAAATCCGCGGTGCGCACGTTCTGTGCGACGAAGTCGATGCGATCGCGAAAGTCGTTCTCCACGACCGATCGCACGCGATCCGCACCGAGCGTGAACTCCCAGTGCGCGGTCATGACGTCGACGCCGAGCGCGAGGCTGGCGGCGACCATGTCGCGGCCCTGGGTCCACAAGGCGGTGGCGGACCCCTGCCAGGTATCGCCGCCGTCGAGCAGCAGCGCGCCGGGTCGCTGCGCCTTAAGCCGTCGGACCAGCGTCGCCAGATGAGCGAAACCGCCGACCTTGCCGTACACCCGTGCGGCCTGTTCGAAATCGAGATGGGAGAACGCATGGGCTTGCGCGCTGCCCGGGGTGATGCCGAACGCGCGCAGCAGGTGCTCGCCGACGAGATGGGGCGACCGGCCCCTTGCAGGACCCACGCCGATGTTCACGTCCGGTTCGCGGTAGCGGATCGGCAGCAGCTGCGCGTGGCAGTCGGTGAAGTGCAGCAGACCGACGTTGCCGAACGGCGGCGCATCATAGAGTTCTGCGCCGATCTCTCCGGCGAGACTGCTGCGCGTGGTGATGGGAAGACCCGCCGCCGAGGCGGCAGCCAGGATCTGCAGGAATTCGCGTCGATGCATCAAGGGAATCCGGAGGCCGTTGCGCTTGTCCGAGGGCAAGGTACCATGCCCCCGTGCGGAATCGGCCTGAATCCAGTTGCCGATCGACCCCGTAACACAGGGCGGCGGGCGTGGACCCGCCCCCCCCACCGTTCGAACCCGAGGAGAAACCATGAAACACGAGCTCGTCATCCGTTCCGCGCTTGCGGGTCTGCTGGCCGTTTCCGCCGCCGGAGGTGCCCTGGCTGGAGACGACATGAAGAAGTCCGACAAGGAGAAGTGCCTGGGTGTGGCGAAGGCCGGCACCAACGACTGCGCCAGCGCCAACGGCTCCCATTCCTGCTCCGGCCAAGCGAAGAAGGACAACGATCCGAACGATTGGAAGTACGTGGCGGCCGGCACCTGCGAAACCATGGGTGGCAAGATTCTCACGAAGAAGTAGTCCGAGCGGCCCCGGGCGCCGGCGGCTGCGAGCCGCCGGTGTCGTTTCATGAACACACTTGCGCGCGTCGACTGCGGTATCGGACTGCGAGCCCGGCACTACCGGGATTTCCTCGACGGCGGGCCCGATGTCGGCTGGCTCGAGGTCCACAGCGAAAACTATTTCGGCGACGGCGGCTTCGATCTGCATGTGCTCGAGCGCGTGCGTGCCCGCTATCCGGTGAGCCTGCATGGCGTCGGTCTGTCGCTGGGGTCGGCCGACGGACTGCGTGCACACCATCTCGAGCGGCTCGTCCGCCTGGCCGATCGCATCGAGCCTGCGCTGGTGTCCGAACATCTGTGCTGGGGCGCATGGGGGGAACGCCACTTCAACGATCTGCTGCCGATGCCGTTTACCGCGGAGGCACTCACGTTGATGGTCGATCGGGTGACGCAGGTGCAGGAACGCCTGCGGCGAACGATCCTGGTGGAGAACGTCTCGAGCTACGTGACCTACCGCGATTCCACCATGAGCGAGATGGAATTCCTGGCGGCGCTCGCGCAGCGCAGCGGTTGCGGACTGTTGTTGGACGTCAACAATCTGCACGTGAATGCGATCAATCATGGGCATGACGCGGAAGCGGAACTGGCCCGCGTGCCGGCGGGCGTCGTCGGCGAGATCCATCTGGCCGGGCACAGCGTGGTCGACGAACTGCTGGTGGACGATCACGGCTCGCGTGTGAGTGGCGCGGTGTGGCAGCTGTACGAGTCGGCGTGTCGTCGTCTGGGATCGGTGCCCACCCTGATCGAATGGGACACGGGCGTGCCCGAGCTGCCGGTGCTGCTTGATGAAGCGGCGCGCGCGACGACGATCCGGGAGTCCGTTGATGGCTGACCTCGCGACGACCCAGTCGGTTTTCGCGGAGATGCTGCGCAGTGCCGTGGTGTCCGCCGATGAACGAGCCGTCTTCAACAGCACCGGGAAATCGCTCGCGGAGCGCCTGGCGCTGTATCGAGGCAACGTCCTCGCCAACGGGCGCAAGGCGCTCGCAGCTGCCTATCCCGTCGTCGAACAATTGGTGGGTGGCGAGTTCTTCGATGGGCTTGCGCGCGAGTACGGCCGTCGATCGCCTTCGAGCAATGGCGATCTCACGCTGTACGGTGAGCGCTTCGGTGAGTTCCTCGACGGCTTCGAGCACGTCCGCGACTTGCCGTATCTGCCGGACGTCGCACGGCTCGAATGGGCCGTGCATCGGGCGCACTACGCGGCCGACGCTGAGCGGCTCGACTTGACCGCGCTGGCGTCGATTCCGGTCGAGAGCCAGGGGGCGCTGCGCCCACGGCCGCATCCGGCGTGTGCGCTGCTCGTCTCGCGCTGGCCGCTGGCTCGCATCCGGGCCGTGCACCAGCCCGATCATTCGGGTGACCGGCGGGTCGAGTTCGACGACGAACTTCACCGGTGCCTGGTGTTTCGACCCGAATGGCGTGTCGCAGTCGACGAACTCGACGTGGCACCGCACGCTTTCCTCGAGTCGGCACTGTCGGGAACGTCACTGGACCGATGCGTCGACGCGGCACTGGCGGCCGACGCGTCGTTCGATCTCGGTCAGGCGCTGGCGGCCTGGATCGAGGCGCGGGTGATCGTGGCGCTCGACTGACGCGTCAGCGCGCTTCGGCCGTCTTCGCCGCGTCCGGCCCTTCGTCCAGGTAGCGGAAGCGGATCCACCCGGCGTTCATCTCCTCCCAGGTCTGATCGCCCCAGCGCACGGTCTTGTCCGGGTCGGGGTTCGCCGGGTTCTGTGCCGAGTTGTCCCAGGTCATGTCGAAGACGATCTTGGTGCCGGCGGGGAACACCTTGGGTTCTTCGAAGATGTAAACCGTCTGCCAGTTGAAGTCGTACTTCGGCACGTTGAGGAGCACTTCCTGCCGTCCGTCGGGATAGACCGCGGTGAACCGCGAGGCCTTGCCGCGCAGGTGTGCATGCGGCATCAGCGTGTACACCATCACCGGACGGTCGTAGACGTGTTCGACCGTCTCGGTGTGGGCCTTGGCATGCGGCGGTATGGAGAGGTTGCCCTTGTACAGGAACGTGAGGCGCAGCGGATGCTGCGGCGGTTTGTCGGCGAAGTAGTAGCCGACACGAGTCACGTCGCGGGTGCTCTTCCCGTTCGGCGTGTAGTGCATCTGGAACTGGAGCTGAGCATCCTTGCGCAGCAGCACGCCAGTGTTCTCCGGATAGAAGAATGTGTTCTTGCCCGGCGAATAGCCGCCGAACGCAGCAAGCTGCCCTACGCGCACTTCCTGGGACTGCGCATCGTCGATCCCCGCCAGCACGTGATGCACCACCGATCGATCGCCGGGTAGGACCTCCACGCCGCGGATCCAGACGTCGTGCCCCACCGGATTCGGGAGACTCGGGTACCGGTAGTTGACCACGCCGGTCGCGGGCACATCGAATGCAGGGACTTCGACCACCAGGTCCGGCGTGCCGAGCGTCCATTCGGAGGGGGGCTGCGTCTGCGATGACAGCGGGTCGGGACCTGCGCCGCGCGGCGCACCCGCCTCGATCCAGTGCACCAGCGTCTGCAACTCCGTCGTGTTCAACGAACGATCGCCGACGAAGTGGCCATACTGCGGATCAGCGTGCCAGGGTGGCATGCGCTTGGTGCGCAGCACCTCGCGGATCATCGGCGCGAACCCGCGCACCATGTCGTAGCTGGTCATTGCCCAGGGCGCGACACCACCGGTGCGGTGGCACGCCACACAGTTCTTCTGCAGCAGCGGAGCGATGGTCTCCGAATAGGAGATGGCGGCGTGAGCGCCGGTCCGACCGCGCTCGGGAAAGTTGACGAGGCAACCGGCGGTCTGCGTTCGTGTGGTCGCCACCGGTTGCCCCAACAGCATCGCGTCCAGTGCGTCGGCCAGATAGCGCTTGGTCGGCACCGGCTTCTGCTTCTCGTAGTCGAGACGGTCGTCCAGTGCACCACGATACGTGAGCTGCCAGGTCTTCGGATCGATCACGAAGACTTCGGCCGTACGTTCGACGCCAAGTGCTTCACCGATCAACTGGGCTTCGTCCTGCAGGACCGGGATGTCGACCCCGAACTCTTTCGCTTCTGCAGCGATCGCGTTGCGGTCATCCTGCAGATTGGAGTTGATCAGCAGGAACTCGACCCCCCGAGCCCGATAGCTGTCGCGGATTTCGCGCAGCGCGGGCAACGCCTGCCGGACGATAGGGCAGCCGTTGCCCTGGACCATCAGGACTACGGCCTTGGCATCCGACAGGTAGCGCAACTCGTGGGAGACGCCGTTCTGGTCGAGCAGGCGGAAGTTGTCGACGCGGTCGCCGGGGGCAGCGGCGAATGTGGCATCGAGGGAGCAAATATTCGCGATAAGCAGGCTCGAGAAGAAGATACGTTTCATCACGGATTCCCAAAGCTCGAAGAGCGCACATTTTGCGCCACAAGATTCGGTCGGAGCCGGCGAACTTCCCTCGGCAGTTTAGAGCACGAGTTCGGTGTTACACTGAAATCGTGTCTTTTTATGGTGTGAGTCGACCATGAAGAACGTTACGATCACGCTCGACGAGGAAGTCGCGGCTTGGGCGCGGGTTCACGCTGCGCGGCAAGACATGAGCGTTTCCAGAATGATCGGGGCAATGCTCGAGCAACGTATGCGGGAATCGGCGGAGTACGAGGAATCGATGCGCCGTTTTCTCGCCCGCAAGCCGGTCAAGGTGAGCCGAGGTCGTGCCCGCTATCCGACGCGAGAGGAGTTGCATGATCGCTCCCGTCTTCGTTGACACCAACGTCATCGTCTATGCGCGGGACGCTCGGGAGCCAACCAAGCAGCGTCTGGCGGAGTCGTGGCTCGAGCACTTGTGGCGAGAGCGATTGGGGCGCACCAGTTTTCAGGTTCTGTCGGAGTACTACGTCAGCGTCACCCGGAAATTGGATCCGGGACTGAGTCCGGCAGAAGCCTGGGATGACGTGAACGCTCTGCAGGCCTGGAATCCTCGCCCTGTCGATCGCGCCGTTCTCGAACGCGGCCGTGCTGTGGAGGCACGCTATCGCATTTCGTGGTGGGACAGCCTCGTGGTGGCGGCAGCCCAGCTCGAAGGGTGCGCGGTACTGCTGACGGAAGACCTCCAGGACGGTGCCCAGTTTGACGGCGTGACTGTGCGAAGTCCCTTCACGCTTTCGATCGCGGAGTCGAGAGCGGTCTATGCGGTCGTGCCGCCAACACCCCGCCATCCGCCGCGAGGCAGGCCACGTCGAACTGCTTGAAGGGCAGCTACCGGTTGACCGGCGACTCCGGATCGAGCAGAAAAGCGGCCGTATCGGCGATCTCCTGCGGCGTCAGCCAGCCGTTGGTGCCGAAGCGCGGCATGTGGGAGCAGGGCGCGAAGGCCTGCGCATTCCAGATCTTCTCGTAGACGAACTTCTGCGTCTCGGGCGTGTTGCCGAGTCGTTTGCCGTAGCCGGTGAGGCTGGGTCCGAGATTGCCGGCGGCGACCTCCTTCGTGGCCATGGTGTGGCACGCGTAGCAGTTGCCGCCGCGGCGCGTGTTCGGACGATCGGGCTGGATCTTCCCGATGTGGCCGCCGGTGCCGATGGATGCGAGCTTCTCGCCTTCCTTCCAGTTGCCGAGGAGCTTGCCGTCGTCGGGATAGCGGACGTTCTCCTTGCTCAACGCGACGATACGGCTGGCAACCTCTGGGGGCGGTGCATTGTGGTGGGCGCTGCACAGCGCCTGCACTTCGTCCTGGGCGAGGCGGGTGCGCCATTCCTCTTCGGTCGCCGTCGTGAAGGAACGGCGCATCGTGTCCTCCGCACGCGTCAACACGTCCGGATCCGCCGCCAGTGCGGGCAGTGCTGCGAGAACCAGTCCAGCGACCAGGCTGCGGCGCAGGCTCATCGTTTGATTCCCGGTGCTTCGAGCACGCCGCCACTAGCCTGGCGTTGCAGATACACCTGCAGCGCGATGATCGCGTCGGAGCCGTAGTCCGCATCCGGTGCGCGCATCTGCCGGATGCAGTCGATCAGTCGGCGTTCGAGTGTCCACACGGCACTCTGCGACACGCGGTAGGCGGGCCACTGGATCATGGATTCGCGCGCGCTGGCCGGATCGAGAAAATTCGGCAGTTCCTGCAGGCGGATGCGCCGCGCGTCCTGCGAGTGACAGGTAGCACAGGAGAAGTCGAGCGGACCCGCACGGCGGAAGAACAGCGCTTCGCCGACGGCTGCCATGTCGGTTTCGCGCGGATGCGTCTGGGAAGCGCGGATGGGCAGTCCGCGCGATCTCGCCGCGACGAAGGTGACCAGCGCTTCGATATCGGAACCCGGCCGGGTCCAGTTCTGAAGCGCCTCGTCGCGGGTCAATCCCTGCAGCGTGCTCATGCAATGGATCAGCCGGGATTCCGCGTCGAGCACGCGGCCCACGTCTTCGAACCAGCGCGGCAGCTGTGCGTAGGCACCTTCGAGCACGCCGGGGCCGAGCCCCAGGTCGCACTGCTCGAGAGTCGCCTGCTTCGGGCCGCGCGGCGTGGTCCACAGACCCTCGCCCTTGAGTTCCATCAGGTCCGCGGGATTGCCGTCCTTCAGCATGTCGCGGTACTTCTGGATCTGGTCCAGCGCCCGCCGGTCGTCGGCAGCCGTGGCCCAGCCGATGCCCAGCATCAGGCCGATGCCCAGAGCTACCCATGCAGTCAGGCGATGCTTCATCCCGATCTCGTCACCCGATGACGACTTCATCGGTGCGCGTTTCACCCTTCGAATCGAACCAGGTGATGCGCACTTTCTCGCCCTTGGCCCCGCCCTTGAACTTGAACGAGAGGAACGGGTTGGCCGAGATCGCGGGACCCCATTGAGCAGACAGCACGGTGCGGTTGCCGTAGGTCGCTTCGACACGCTGGATGAACCAGGCCGGAATGAGTTCGCCCGCCTGGTTCTTGCGTTGTCCCGTTTCCATGACGTGCGCCATCAGGACCTTCACTTCCACCAGGTCGCCGTCGGCACGGGCGCGAATCTTCATCGGGTTGGCCATCGTCTCCGCCTACTCATCCACCGCAGCCGCCGAGCGTCACCTTGATCTCCTTCACCGCGTAGAGATTCTTCCCGCCCGCACGTACCAGCGCATAGACGTTGCAGGTCTCCGCCATCTTCACGCGCGTCTGGATCTCGGGCAGCGTGCCTTCGGGGATCGAGAACAGGGCGGCCAGCACGTTGGGATTCTTCTCGATCAGGATGGCGATCGACTCGGTGCCGGGTACCGCGCTCGCGACCGCGAGCGGCACCACCGCGCCGTTCTCGGCGATGTCGGGCGCGTTGAAGTCGATCGCATCGTTTGGGCTCGCCGCTTCGCCGCCGAGAATCTTCACCAGCTCTTCGATCGATCTCACGTCGAAGGCGGCCTTGTTCCACTCCTGGGCTTCGGCGTGCGCCGGATTCAACCATCCGGCGGCCGCGAAGGCCGTGAGGGCACTGCCGGCCTTCATGAGGAAATCTCTTCTTGGGTATTCCATCTCGCTATATGTGACCGCTCGAAACGCGCCCGGATGGGTAGCCTAACTGCCGTCGCGTCGAACGTGCAACCTCCAGCTTGCGCAGGGCGGCATCGCCCCTGCAATATCGCGTCAGCCGTCCTGCTTTTCCCACCCGAGGAGAGACGCCATGGCCAAGAAGATCGCGCTGGGCGCAAGGCCATCGTTCGCCCGCCTTGCGGAGGAACACTACGGCGATCGGAAGCTCGCGAAAGCGCTGGCGGGCTATAACGGCATCCGCGACACGAAGGCTACCGTGAAGGGGCAGTTGATCGAACTGCCGCCGAAGCGCGAACTGGTCGCGCCGAAACGTTTCGCGACCTCGCGCGCGGCGTTCACGCCACCGAACGGGCTGCAGGAGATCCTCGCGACCTTCGGCGACATCTACAAGTTCCTCAAGGCCGACGGCACCATCGACCCGAAGTGGGAACTGCAGCAGATCGCCACCGCACCGCTGCCGTATCCGATCCCGCTCGCGTGGGACACCACCAAGCTCGCGAAAAGCATGCGGGTGCATCAGAAACTGGTGCCGGTGATTCAAGAGGTGTTCACGAAGATCGACGCAGCGGGCTTGAAGAGCAAGGTGCGAACGTACGGTGGCGGCTACAGCTTTCGCGCCAAGCGCACCAGCAGCAAGCTGTCCACGCACTGCTGGGGCATTGCGATCGACCTCGATCCGACCACCAACGCCTTGGGTTCCGCTGGAGATATGGACCCTGGCGTGGTCGAAGTGTTCCGCAGTTGCGGGTTCAAGTGGGGTGGTGATTGGACGGGGGCGGGGAAGGACCCGATGCACTTCCAGTTCTGTACGGGGTATTGAGAGCTTGGCTGCCCCCATCCCGGCCTTCCCCCACGCTGGTCGCGTGAGGGAAGGAGAGGAATGCGACGATCGGTGAGGCTGATCGTCGCGAGATGGACCATGGCCCCCATCCCGGCCTTCCCTCACATGCGTGGGGGAAGGGGTGTGCGTCCCCTCCCCCGGCTTTGCCGGGGGAGGGTTAGGTGGGGGCGAGGGGCTCTACTTGGTCGTCTTGCGCTTGCGCGGCTCCTTCTTGTTCGCAGGTGCCCTGCGAGCGACGACCGCAGGCTTCTCCACGGCCACCGTCGGCGCGATGCTGTCGCACAACTCCCGCAGCGCCTGGGCGACCGCGGGCTTCTTGTCTGCCAGCTTGATCAGTATGTCGATCTGGTCCAGCGCGGAACGCATTTCGCGCGGATTGGCGCGCTTGACCGCTTCGCGATAGCGGCTGCGGGCGCGGTCGATCTCCGTTGCATCGATGCTCGGCCGGCAGAGGGCGCTCACCAAGGCGACGTCGCCCAGCATGGCCGCGGTCCAGAATCCGCGGTCGGTCGACGCCGTGGTTTCCAGTTCGACTTCCAGCCGCGCCACTTCACTCTGGATTTCCTTCTGGCGTGCCGCGGGGAGACCACCGGCGCGCTGCCACCCGATCGCCACCTCCAGCGTGAGCGCGTTCAGCAGCGGATAAGCTCCCGGCGCCTTGCGATGAGCGCGGCGATAGCAGTCGAGGCTGCGCGCCAGCCACTTGTCGCGTTCGCTGCCGGAATGCATCCAGGCTTTGCGCTTGTATGCGCTGCCGAGCAGAGCGAGCCGGTGGCCGGTTGCTCCGGGCCGTTCGTTGAGCGGTGTACCGCCGGCGAGTTCATCCGGTGACGAGACGCGGATCAGATCTTCGAACCGCTCGATGGCCGTATCGATGAGCAGGTCGGCCTTTCCGGTGTCGCCCTGTTCGAATACCGGGATGGAATAGCGCGCCTCGAGATTGGCCAGCATTTCGATGTCGCGGGCATGCATGGTGCTCTTCTCCACGGTCAGCGCCTGCCGCAGGTAGCCGATGGCCGTCTCGAACAACTCCGCCTCACCGCACGCCCGGCCGGCTGCAGCGATGACCTGCGGATCCGTCAGCAGGCCGCAGGCATTCAGGTCGCGGATCAGGTCTTCGAGCCGGTCGCGGTCCACCTTGGGGTCGTTCGCCGAAAGCGAAAGCCGGGAGGCGAGGTTGTCGAGCGCCGTCACCGCCTCGGCGGGGCTGGAGTAACGGACCGCCGGTCCGCTACCGCCGAAGCCGCTGCCGTCGCGCTCCAGGCGATAGTCGGGATCGCCATAGCACTGGTAGGCACCCCAGGTGTTGAGGTGTGGCGCTTCTTCGTAGGCGGCTTCTCTCGCGGAACGCACGGCGGAGCCGAACGGCGCACCGGCCAGCATCTCCTCGTAGAAGCGCTTGGCGAAGACCGAGGCGGCGGCGTCGTCCACCGCCCAGCCGGCCGCGATCACGGCCCGCACACCCATGCGGATGAACTCGGTCGACACGTTCGCCGCGATCTTGTGGAAGTCGCGACGGAGATTCTGCCGGACATCGTCCGGCGCCACGCCTTCGATGTGGCCGAGGTGACAGCAGTTGATGAACACCAGTTCCGGCACGCGTCGCATCTGCCGCACCTCGAGCGGGGTCAGGAACGCGTTGTCGCCGATCACCATGCCGGTGATCCGGTCGCCTTCGTCGATGCGCTGCTGGAGCTGGCCGTCGGGCAACTGCTGGCCGCAGGCATCGCAATCGAGTGCGCCCGGCAGCAGATAGCGGTACACCCCGTGACCGGCCAGATGGAGGATGCGATACGGTTGCTTGTAGAGCGACTGGAGGACGGCGGATGCGACCGGGTTGATCAACTCCTCGACTACGGTGCCTTTGGCGCGCAGCACGCGCGCGACGGCTTCGGCTTCGTGCTGGGCACCCGGCAGCGGCGGGAAGCTGCTCACGGGATCGCCGACGACCAGCGCCGCGTTCTCCGTCACGATCCGCACGGTCTCGCGGTACTCGAACGACTCCAGCTGTCGCAGGACGCCGTGCTCGACCACGTTGGGTTTGCGCGTCGGGTTCAGCGGATCGCGCAGCAGCTCCCACGGGTAGCGCGCCGATTCCTCGTCGAGCAGCAGCACCGTGTTGTCCTGGTCGGGCGCCTGATCCTTCAACTCGTTGGGCAGCAGCAGTTCGAAGAGCGTGCGCGCGACCAGTTCGTTGTCGGAGGTCTGGCGGATCGCCTGTTCGACGAACTCGTCGACCAGCTTCAGCTGCGTGCGCTGGAGTTGCACCTCGGCCCGCGCGCGCCGCGTGACCGACGAGAAGCGCAGCGTGCCGTCGCCCGGCTCGCCGTCCTTGCCGCCGCCCAGCACCTGGATGCGATGCCACCAGCCCGAAGGTTCGTCGAAGCTGACGCGGCGCAGTCCGCCGGACGAACTCTCGATCTTGTCGTTGAAGACGAAGGCCTGCTCGATGTCGGGATTGCGGCGCAGCTCCTGCATCGCCTTGATGCCCTGGATTGCGCGATCCTCGAACAGCTCCACGATCTCGAGCGTCGTGACGCGCTCCACCTGGCCCGCGCCGGCGAGGGCTTCGTTGGCGGAGGCCACACCCTTCAGCAGCGCGTAGACGCAGTCCGCCACCGAGATGCCGCCGGCGCCGGTGCCGATGAGGAGGGCGGAGACCGCAAACTTGGTCTGCGCCGCCGTGCTGCCCGCGGCACCGGCCGGACGATTCTGTCCCGCTGCGAGTACGTGCTCGAGCAGGCCGTGCCGGAAGACCCGCGCGACCGTCGCCGCGGTCAACTGGCCCGCAGTGCCGAGCCCGATCACGATGGCCCCGCGCGGACTCGCGGTGGGGTCCAGCGCGAGGTTCGGATTGGCGAAGATCGCGCTGGTACCGATGGGGCCCGGATACAGTCCGAGCTGCTGCCGCCGGCTGAGCGCGTTGCCCAGTGCGTTGTCGAGCGCCTTCTCCGCGCTGATGATGGTGTCGCCGGTGTAGTGACCCACCGCGACGGTGTACTTCGCGTACGCCAGATCGGCGTGCAGCACGCTCACGCTGACCGGGGTCTCCACCGGCTTCACCGCCTGCCGCTTGCGCGGTTTCGCGCCGAGCACGGCGGCGGTGAGCACCTCTTCGGAAGGGTACAGAGCATCGGTATCGCGCGGCATCGGGAATAGCGAAGGAACGCCGCGGCTCACCTTGGGTGCGGTGGGCAGGCGCGTGGTCTTGCCGGTCTCGAGCAGTTCCTGGATGGCGGGGAACGCCGGCGCATACGCCGAGAGGTCGCCGTGCTCCGCATTCATGTACCAGGTCGGCACACCCGGCGGAATGCCCGAGTCCCAGGTGACCCTGCCGTCGCCCTGCGTGGTAGCGAGGATCTCGATGCGACCCGTGGTCTCGTCGAGGCGCATGGCCGCCGGCGTCGCGTCCGAGGTGCCGGCGACGTAGACCATGTGCTCGGGGTCGACGAGCGCGCGATCCATGACGTCACGGAAGCGTCGCGCATCGGCGAGGCCCTTGGTCGGCGGTGCGACCCAGTCGTCGCCGGCGTGCGCTGCGTACTTCGCCCACACCGCAGGATCGAAATAGTCCTCGCGGATGTCCTTGGGCAACATCGCGAGCACGCCCGGAAACTGCGTCACGATCTCGAGCAGTTCCTTGAGGTCGTGCTTGATGTCGAGGATCGCCAAGCCCTTCATCGTCGAAGACTGCCCTACGATCATCTCGGTGATCGAGTGCGAGCCGCCGTTGGGCGTGCCCAGCATGACCAGACGTCCGCCGGGGCGCTTGCAGAGATCCACCCACACGTTGGGATGGTTGGCGATCATGGTGCGCGCGATGAGACCGCCCATGGAGTGGGCGAGGATGCGGACCGGCTGGCCGGCGTTCTCCGCGGCCGCCAGCTCGGCAGCGATGCTGTTCGCGAGCCGCTTCGCCTCCACGTCCGGTGGCAGGCGCCAGTCGAAGGCGAAGTCGATGACCTTGTGCGAGTTGCCGAGGAAGAGCGACAGGTCGCCGTAGTAGCGCACCACAGGCTGCCGTGGTTGCACGCCGCTCGCATCGATGCCGATCTTCGCGAGCCCCCCGAAGATGAGCTTCGGCATGTCGACCCACACGGTGCTCTTGTTCACCATGAGTTCGCTGCCCATGATGCCCGGCAGCAGGAACACCACCGGCCGCGGACCGGGCTTCGGTTTCAGCACCAGTGCACGGGCGATCGGCGTGATCGTAGGCGTCAGCGGTTTGAAGCCGTTGTCCACCGAGGCTTTACCCTCGAGTGCCAGCACGAGGCGGCCGGCGCTGTCGGCGTTCTGGAAATAAGTGAAGTGATTGACGGCGGCACCCTGGTGGAAGCTCAGGAGCGCCTGCTCGGTGCGCTTGGCACCACCGAACATGGACGCGGTGTTCACGACGAGATCGTGTTCACCGTCATAGAAGCGATCGGTGACCCAGATCAGCAGCTTGGCCCACCACGCGTCGGGCGCTATGTCGCCCGCGATCACGGTGAGATCCCCGCCCACTTCCGCCGCGGGCCAGTTCACCAGCCGGATGAGACCCGAGTCCGGCATCATCGCTTCGAGGCCGGGCAGGGTGGCGGGGTCGGTCTTCTCGGAGATCACCGAACCGATGAAATCGCCGATGTCGGAAAGCCAGTCCGACAGCGGCGTGTCGGGCAATGCGGCGCTGCAGACGCTGCCGATGACCGACAGCCAGCGATCGAGACGGCGCGACGCGAGCGTGGTGCCGAGCGCAGGGCAGGCGACGCGCACGAAGCGTTCGACCACGATCTGCTTCTGGCGCAGGAGATCGTTCAGTTCCCTCAGCGCGGCGAGGTGACGATCCTTGGCGCTGGGTTCCTTCAGCTCCTTGGCGCGGGCATCGAGGGCCGCGCCGTAGGCGTCCATCTCGGAGGGATCGAACGCGATGCCACCCAGGCGGTTGGCGCGGCACAGCAGCTCCCCGACCAGACCGCCGCGGGAGTGGCTGACCACATGGAGCTTCGCACCCTTCGGCAGTGCCTTCACCAGGTCGCGTGTGTTTTCGATCGGACTTTGCGACAACGAGGCGTGCTCGAACGCAGCGACGCGGTCTTCATAGACCTTGGCGAGCTCCGTGCGCTCGGCGGCGCGCGCGGGGGACCACAGCTCTCCGAAGCTGCCCCAGGTGCTGGACGCGGTGCCGTGCAGGAACAGCAGGATCGGCTGGCCATCCTTGCCCCATGCGGGTTGCGGTGCACCGAGAAAGAACGTGTCGTACCGGATGCCGCAGGCGTACAGCCCGAGACCGGGACGCTTCGGCGTCGCCTTGTTGTCCACGCTCGAGGCGATTTTCTGGGCGGTTTTCTCACCCAGATCGATGCCGAACACCCGCAGCGCCTTGACCACCCAACCGATGGGACCACGGCTCTGCATGCCCGACGGCAGGACCTGCAGCGTGGCGGGCGGTGCCACCGGCCCCGGCGCCGCGACATCGCGCGCGCTGCTCTTGAGGAACTGCTCCTTGTAGTCCTCGCCCGACATCCACAGGCGCACGCCCCCGTCGAACTCGATCTCGATGATGTCGTTCGCGAGCACCGTGACCTTCTGGGTCGCTCCACCGACGGCGCGCGCCGTGCCCGGTTTGAAGCTCGCCTTGACCGTCGCCTTGACATCGTGGAACTGGAGCGCGCTGGCACCCGCAGTCGGTGCGGGCATCCCTTCGAACTGGAAGACCGGCGAGGCGTCGCGCTTCGGGCGCGTCACGGCCGGCTGCGCGGTCGAAGCCGCAGCGGGCTTCCTGCGCTTGGTCGTGCGGGGTGTGGTGGTTTTCCGGGCTGGCTTTTTCGTTTGCGCCATGGCGTTCTCCGGTCAGGCGTTAGCTGGATGCGACGAAGGGCGAATGCATGCTGCCCGTCGGGCTGATGCGTCTCAGCCTGGCGGGCCTTGCGACGGGATGCGCGCCACTACTGCTCAGGCGGGCGGTGCGAGGAAGCTCGAAGTGAACTTGGCGCGCATGCCTTCCAGCTGCGGCACCTGATCGAAGCCGCCGGCCTTCAGCTTCTGCATGGTCTTCGCGTGCAGGTCGCTGTAGCTCAACTTACCCTTCGCCTCCCTGATGCTCGCCACCAGATTCCACGTGAGCGCACCGTTGAAGGAACCGCCGATTTGGGCGTCCGCCGAAGTCTGCGTGCTGCGGCAGCCGGCGATCAGTAGTTCGGGAATCTCGGCGTTCACCACGTCGGACTTTTTGCGGATGGCGCGCGACGAAGCCCGCAGCTCACCGCGGACCTTGCCCTTCAGCTTGCGGCCGGACTCCTCCGCCATGATGTCCCACGGATTGGGCAGATAGCGCGGAATGATCGGCGCATCGGGCGGCAGGATCGCGCGCGTGTTGGTGCCGGAGTGGCAGCAATCCATGATCACCGTGAGGCTCACCCCCTTCTTCATCTTGTCGAAGGTGGCCCGCAGCCAGTCGTCGCGCAGCGGATCTTTCCAGTCAAGATCGGTGGGGCACAGGATCTCGTCGCGGTTGTCGGCCTCGTCACCGTTATCGTCCGGCACGGTCGCGCCGTGGCCGGAGTAGTGCAGCACCAGCGTGTCGCCCTTGGCAGCGCCCGTGATCAACGCCTTGATGCCGGCCTGCATGTTCTTCTTGGTCGCCTGGTAGTCGAGCAGCGTCTTGATGTCCGCTGCGCCGAAACCGTAGAACTCCTTCAGGACGGCGCTCATGTTCTTCACGTCGTTCACGCAACCGCGGAGGTCTGCTCCGGGAATCTTGTACTTGTTGATGCCGATCAGCAGTGCTCGCTTGGCCATGTCGGGCGCTCCTCCTTGAAGAGTGAAGTCTCTGCTTCGGTTGCGACTGTCGTCGAGCGGCGACGGACGTGGCGCGACGATGCCGGCGACCGCCAGTGTGCGCGTTGCCGTGAGGTTCGAAAACCTGACGGCGGGCGAATTCTGTGCCGGCGACTTTACAGGTCACTGACGCAATTGACGAAGCAATCCGTATTTCGGTGTGCCACGGTTTATGCTTCCGGCATCGCCGAAGGTTTCGTGCAGACAGGAGAAAAGATGATGGCTGCGCACGCGATGGCTCGTGGGGTGTTGATGGCGGCAGTGATCGGCCTGGTCGGCTGCTCCACGACTCGGATGAGCGGAGATCAACTCGCCCGTGTCGCAAAGGACTGGGCGCTCGGCATCCGCGCGAGTCAGGTGATCCCGGTCTATCCGTTGACGGAGGACCTGCAGCCGGGTGACGTCTTCCTGGTGGAGACCGCGCTCGAGGACCAGGTCAAGGTGTATTCGGAGAAGGGCTTTCTGCCGCTCGAGAACATGGTGGTGCGGTTGCACCCCACGGGTTACAGCGCGTTCTATCGGGGTTGGCCGGGGGTCGAGGACGGCAAGCTGGCGCCGCCGCGGCGTTGGCAGTTTCCGGACCCGAAAGGCGAGGAAGTGCCGGCGGATTACTCCGATGCGCCGCTGGCGGCGTTCCCCACGTACAACTTCTCGGTGAGCCGGAGCGGAGGCTTGAGCCTCGCCATACCGGTACAGAGCGTGCCGGTCGGTCTCAACCTGCTCGATACCGCATCCGCCAACGGCATCATCACGCTCAAGGATGCATATACCTATGGCTTGCCCGCGAGAGCCATCGACGACTACGTGAAGCGGTGGGCCAACGAGAGCCGCGGTTATCTCGAGCAGTACGCGGTGCCGTCGCCGGAGGCGGGCGCCAAGGGACCGCCCCGCAGTTTCTATCTGCGGGTGATCAATCGCGTGTACCTGGTCAAGACGGTCGATGTTTCGCTGTTCGCAAACCGGGCCACGGCCGCCGACGCTTCGGCCGCGGTGCCGCGACAGATCGATCTGCTAAACATCGGCGACACGGAGGCGAAGAAGCGCTTCGACGAAGTGAACAAGGTCCTGGCGGGTGCGTCGGGTCCGAGGGCCGAAGCTGCCGCGGCGGAATCCGGCGCGACGGCACCGCCGATCGCGGCCGGCGGCAATGTTCGCGTCGCGATGGCGACGAGCCGGTCGGTGTCCCTGGTGGAATCGTTCGCCCGACCCCTCGTGATCGGCTATCTGGCGACGGACTACCGCATCCTGCCGAGCGGTGAATTGGGTCCGGCGCGGGCAGCGTTGACAGCAATCGAGGGCCGGCCACAACTGCCGGCCAAGCCGATTCCCTATACCGGGTGCGATTCGAACTGCGACCGCCTGACGGCCTGGCTGGGCGGTGAGGGCTTCAAGGAAAAGGCGAACGTGAAGCGTCTTACCGAATGGCTCATGAAGCAGCCGGACGCGGTGGCCATTGCCGATCTCATGACGGGACCCTATCCGGATCTGCGCTCCCGCGCCGTCGCCGACCTCGTCGCACCCTGACCGAAGAGGACATGCCCATGGCTCAAGAACTGCCGCCGCCCAGTCCCAAGACCAACCTCACGCGCGATGGCGTATCCAACGAAGTCGCGCTGATGCTGCTGGACTCGCGCGTGAAATGGATCGCCGTCGTATTCGAGAGGCACGATGGTGCGGCGGACCGGTTCTCGGTGACGCCGTGGACGAAGGATCCGACGGGGAGTTGAGCGTGCGGTGCTTGTTGTTTGCCCCCACCCTAACCCTCCCCCGGCAAAGCCGGGGGAGGGGATGTACACCCCTTCCCCCAGCTGCGCTGGGGGAAGGTTGGGATGGGGGCAAGCAAACCTAAGCCGCCACTGGCTCCCGCAGTTCCTTCAACGCTTCCTTCACCCGCGCCACCCGCATCGCCACTTCCGACAACTTTACGTCGATCCTCAGCTTCTCCGGCCCGGCAAGCTTGTAGCTGCGCCGCTGCTGCACGAGCTGGATGATGCGCGCCGGATCGATCGGCGGATTCGGCTTGAACGTGAGCTGGATGGATTCGCCGGACGCATCGATGCGAATTACCCCCAGAGGCTCTGCCAGGATGCGCAACCGATGCGTGTCGAGCAGCGCCTTGACCGGTTCGGTCGGGCGGCCGAAGCGGTCCACCAGTTCCTCGATCATCTTCTCGAGCTGATCGAGCGTCTCGCAGTTCGCGAGGCGCTTGTAGAGTACGAGCCGCTCGTGCACGTCGGCGCAGTAGTCCTCCGGCAGCAACGCGGGCGCGTGCAGGTTGATGTCGATGCCCGCATGCAGCGGCCCTTCGAGATCGGGTTCCTTGCCGCTCTTCAACGACCGCACGGCGTGGTTGAGCAGATCGATGTACAGGCTGAAGCCCACTTCCTGCATCTCGCCGCTCTGGGAATCGCCCAGCACCTCACCGGCGCCGCGGATCTCCAGGTCGTGCATCGCGAGGTAGAAGCCGGAACCCAGTTCTTCCATCATCTGGATCGCTTCGAGACGCTTCTTCGCCTGGGACGTCACGGCCTCCTCGTCGGGCGTCAGCAGGTACGCGTAGGCCTGGTGGTGTGACCGGCCGACGCGGCCGCGCAGCTGATGCAGCTGCGCCAGGCCAAAGCGATCGGCGCGGTTGATGATGATCGTGTTCGCGGTAGGAACGTCGATGCCGGTTTCGATGATGGTGGTGCACAGCAGGACGTTGAAGCGCGCGGCGTAGAAGTCGCGCATGGCCTGCTCGAGATCGCGCTCGCCCATCTGGCCGTGGGCGACGCGGATGCGCGCCTCGGGCAGCAGCGCGGTCAGCTTCGCTTCCCAGTTGCCGATGGTCTCCACTTCGTTGTGGAGGAAATAGACCTGGCCGCCGCGCTTCAGCTCGCGCAGCACCGCTTCGCGCACCAGCCCCTCGGAGAAGCGCGACACGAAGGTCTTGATGGCGAGCCGCTTCTGCGGGGCGGTGGCGATCACCGAGAAGTCGCGCAGACCTTCCAGCGACATGGCGAGCGTGCGAGGAATCGGCGTCGCCGTCAGCGTGAGGACGTCCACCTCGGCGCGGAGCTGCTTCAGCAGTTCCTTCTGGCGCACGCCGAAACGATGCTCCTCGTCGATGATCACCAGGCCCAGGTTCTTGAAGCGCACTTCCTTCGACAGCAGCTTGTGCGTGCCGATGACGATGTCGATGGAACCGTCCTCGAGGCCCTTCAGCGCCACGGCCGATTCCTTGGCGGAGCGGAAGCGCGACAGCTCCGCGAGCTTCACGGGCCAGTCGGCGAAGCGGTCGGAGAAATTCTGGAAGTGCTGCTCGGCCAGCAGCGTCGTCGGCACGAGCACGGCGACCTGCTTGCCGTCGGCAACGGCCACGAACGCCGCTCGCAACGCCACCTCGGTCTTGCCGAAACCCACGTCCCCGCAAATCAGACGATCCATGGGCTTGCCGGATTCGAGGTCCTTGATGACGGCTTCGATGGCGGCCGCCTGATCCGCAGTCTCCTCGAAGGCGAAACCGGCGCGGAACGCTTCGTAGTCCTGGTGCTTCAGGTTGAACGCGTGCCCTTGACGCGCGGCGCGCTGTGCGTACAGGTGCAGGAGTTCCGCAGCGGTGTCGCGCACCTGCTTCGCTGCACGGCGGCGGGCGCGTTGCCAGTCGCCGCTGCCGAGCTTGTGCAACGGCGCATTCTCCGGCGCCATGCCGGCGTAGCGGCTGATGACCTGGAGCTGGGATACCGGCACGTACAGCTTGTCGCTCCCCTCGTACTCCAGCGTCAGGAATTCGGCCGGCCCGTCGCCCATGTCCATGGTGACGAGCCCGAGGTAGCGGCCGATGCCGTGGCTTTCGTGCACCACCGGGTCGCCCACCTTGACCTCGGAGAGGTCGCGCAGGACGTTCTCGGCCGAGGTGCGCCGCTCGCGTTCCTTCGCGCGACTGCGGGCGCTGGCCGCGTACAGCTCGGTCTCGGTGATGACTGCAAACGCAGCGTCGTTCAGGACGAAGCCGGCAGCGAGCGGCGCCACCGTCAACATCAGGCGGTCGGCCGCTTCCTCGAACGCGCCGAACGACTCGATCAGCTTCGGCTCCAGGCCATGCGTCCCGAGGAACTCGAGCATCGTCTCGCGCCGCCCGAGACTCTCCGCGACAAGCAGCACGCGACCGGGGTAGGTGGCGATGTAGCCCTTGAGTGCGCTTAGCGGATCGGCCGCACGGCGATCGACGGCCAGACGCGGGAGTGCTGCGGTCGGCGACGCCGCATCGGTCGAGGGGTCCGATACCTCGATGCGCGCGTGGGGTTTCACCGCGCCGAAGAATTCGTCTTCGCGCAGATACAAGGCGTTGGGGGGCAGCAGCGGTTGGTTCGAATCGCCGCGCAGCAGGTCGTAGCGCGCCTGCGTGTCGCGCCAGAACTGGGCGATGCCGCCCGCCACGTCGCCATGCAGGGCGACCAGTGTCGACTCCGGCAGGTAGTCGGTGAGGATCGCCGTGTCCTCGAAGAACAGCGGCAGGTAGTACTCGATGCCGGGAGGCGCTACGTTGTTGCCGATGTCCTTGTACAGCCGTCGCTTGGACGGGTCGCCCTCGAAGACCTCGCGGAAGCGCTGGCGGAAGCGCGTGCGCCCGGCGTCGTCCATGGGGAACTCGCGTGCCGGCAGCAACCGCACCTCGCGCACCTTGTAGATGCTGCGTTGGGTGTCGACGTCGAACGTGCGGATCGACTCGATCTCGTCGTCGAGCAGATCGATCCGGTAGGGCAGGGTGGACCCCATCGGGAAGAGGTCGATGAGCCCGCCGCGATAACTCACTTCACCCGGCGCGACCACCTGCGACACATTGGTGTAACCGGCCATCGCGAGCTGGCGGCGGAATTCCTCGGGGCGCAGGCGCTCGCCCTGTTTCAGGAAGAACGTGTAGGCGGCGAGGAACTCGCGCGGCGGCAGCCGCAGCAGTGCGGTGGAGACGGGCACGATCACCGCGTCCACGGCCCCCTGCATCATCAGATACAGCGTCTCGAGGCGTTCCGAGACCAGATCCTGGTGCGGCGAGAACGTGTCGTAGGGCAGGGGTTCCCAGTCCGGCAGCAGATGCGCCTTGAGCTCCGGCGCGAACCAGTGCATCTCCTCGAGCAGGCGCTGGGCGTCCATCGCGGTGGCGGTGACGATCGCGAGCGGGCGATGCGCAGCGGCGAGTTCGGCCAGGGCGAGTGCGTCGGAAGACCCTGCCAGGAATGGTGCCTGGAAGCGCTGACCGCGCTGCGGGATGGGAAGCGGGAGAACCATGCGGACGGGTGCGAAGAACCGTCGATTATAGACGCCGCGCTTGCCCGGCCGCTGTGGTGCCGACGATAATCCGCACGCCTTGAACGCCCCCATCCTGAAGAGACGGTTCCACGCGCTGGTCCCAGCCGCCGGCAGCGGCAGCCGATTGGGCCACGGTGTGCCGAAGCAGTATCTGCCGTTGGCGGGAGTGCCGTTGCTCCAGCACGCCCTGGCGACCCTGGTCGAGCATGCGGGCATTGCGAGCGTTCATGTGGTTCTCGCCCCGGACGACGACCGGTTCGACCGTGAAGTGGCGGCATCCTTGCGCGGCAAGGTTGCGCCGGTGCGGTGCGGGGGCGACAGCCGGGCGGCATCGGTACTGAACGGCCTGCGCGCGATGCAACCGTCGGTGCACGAGGACGATTGGGTGCTGGTACACGATGCGGCGCGTCCGTGCCTGTCCGTGGTGTTGCTCGATCGATTGTTGCAGACGCTCGAAACCGACGCGGTCGGAGGCATCCTGGCGCTGCCGGTGGCCGACACCCTGAAGGCGGCCGATGACGATCGCCGCATCGTGCGCACGGTCGACCGTTCCGGACTGTGGCAGGCGCAGACGCCGCAGATGTTCCGCTACCGGATACTCAGGCAGGCGCTGGAAGCGGCTGATGCCGCCAGCGTCACGGACGAAGCATCGGCCGTGGAAGCGTTGGGTTTGCAGCCACGCCTGGTGGAAGGCGACGCCACCAACCTCAAAGTCACGTATGCTCGGGACATGATTCTCGCCGAACTCATCCTGCGGCAACGCGCGCGGGCGGCTTGATCCCATGAACGTTCGTGTCGGTCAGGGTTTCGATGTCCACGCGCTGGTCGCGGGACGACCGCTCATCATCGGTGGGGTGACCATCCCGTTCGAGAAAGGTCTGCTCGGACATTCCGACGCCGACGTGCTGCTGCATGCGATCTGCGATGCACTGCTCGGGGCTGCGGCGCTGGGCGATATCGGGCGGCACTTTCCCGACACCGATCCGGCCTACCAGGGTGCAGACAGTCGTGTGCTGCTGCGTGAAACCGGCGCGAAGGTGCGCGCGGCGGGTTGGCGCATCGGGAACGTGGATGCGACCATCGTCGCGCAGGCACCGAAGATGTCTCCCCATGCGGCGCAGATGGTCTCGAATATCGCTGCCGATCTCGGCATCGATACCGGCGCGGTCAACATCAAGGCGAAGACGACCGAGCGGCTGGGCTTCACCGGGCGCGGCGAAGGCATCGCCGCGGAAGCCATCGCGTTGTTGCACCGGGATGTCGAGCCCGCCGCCTTCGGCCGCGCCTAGAGTCCGGCTGTACTACGCGCTCTGGCCGGAGCGCGCCGTAGCGGAGCGGATGCACGGACATGCAGCGGCGCTGCGGGCGGCCGTGGGTGGCAGGATCACGCGAGTCGATTCGATCCATCTCACGCTCGCGTTCCTGGGCGACGTGGACGCGGCCAGGGTCGATGAACTGATGGTACCTCCGGCTGCGATCACGGCGGGGGCTTTTCGGCTCGATGTCGATCGCATCGGTGTCTGGCATCACAACGGCATCGGATGGTTAGCCCCGTCTGCCGCTCCGCCTGCACTGATCGATCTGCAGTCCCGGCTGTCCGGTTGGATCGAGTCGATCGGATTTGCGCTCGAAAAGCGCGCGTTCGCGTCCCACGCGACGATCCTGCGCAAGTGCACGGGCAAGCTCGCGACGGCGTCGATCGAGCCGATCCGATGGATGGTTGACGACTACGTGTTGGTGCGGTCGACCCTGGATTCGGCAGGGTCGCGGTATGAAGTGATCGGGCGGTTCTTGTTGACGGAGCGGCCCCCACCCTGACCCGCCCCCAGCGCGCTGGGGGAGGGGATGCAAACTCTCGATGCGCCGTGATTGCGAGGCACTCCTTCCCCCACCGTCGGTGGGGGAAGGTTGGGATGGGGGCGAACGGTTGTCGCAATGCGTGCGTCCGCTGCCCCCACCCCAGCCCTCCCCCAGCAAAGCCGGGGGAGGGAGTCGTACGCCACTTCCTCACTACGGTGGGGAAGGCGGGGGCAACCTACGCCGCTCTGTCCAGCGGCGGCTCCTCGAACGGCAGATCCACACGCGCCTCCAGCCCTCCGCCGGCGCGCGGCGCGAGCCGCACCTGACCGCCGTGCATCCGGGCCACACGATCGACGATGGCCAGTCCCAACCCGGCACCACCGGAGTCGCTGCGCGCCGCTTCGAGCCGGGTGAACGGCTGCATCACCCGGTCCACCTCCTGCTCGGGAATCCCCGGTCCGCGGTCGAGCACACGCAGCACCGCCGCGCCGTTCTCGCGGGCAGTTTCGATCTCCACGTCTCCGGCCCCATACCGCAGCGCGTTGTCGACGAGATTGGTGATCATCCGCTGCACCGCCAGCGGTTTCAGAGGCAAGGCAGGCAGTGACGCAAGCTTGGTCTTCACCGGCTCCCCGCGCTTCTCGTAGCGGTCGGCCAGCGCGCTCACCATTCCGTTCAGGTCCGCGCGCGGGTCGGTGATTTCGTTGGCGCCCTCGCGCGCGAAATCGAGGAACTGGTTGATGATCGCATCCATGTCCTCGATGTCCTGGACCATGCCCTCGCGCGCCTGCGGGTCGAGCTGGTCGCGGCTCATCTCCAGTGCGAGCTGCAATCGCGAAAGCGGCGTGCGCAGATCGTGGGACACGCCGGCCAGCAGCACCGCACGATTGACTTCCTGCTGCTTCAGCGCATCGGTCATGCGGTTGAATGCATGGGAGAGGGTGCGGATTTCGGACGGGCCTTTCTCCGGCAGGGCCGCCGGGGTCTTGCCGGCTCCGATGTCGCGAGCCGCATTGGCCAGCGCACGCAGCGGACGGTTCACCCGCAGCATCAGTGCGAGCCCACCGACGAGTGCGAGGGCGAGGCTCACCAGACTCCAGCCGACCCACGCCGCAGCCGATGTGAAGCCGAAGGCGTTCGGTGGAAACACGACCCACCAAGCCTGCTCCTTCACGCGGATCTTGATCCACAGCGAGCGGTCGGAGTCTTCCAGCATGGCCAACGCCTGAGTGTTCCCGCGTGAGAGGCGCTGCAACCGGTCCGACACCGCGACCAGCAGCGGCGACTGCTCCACCGCGATTTCGTCGATATCCCACGTGGTGGCGGGCAGCAGGCGGATGTTCTGCATGGCCGCCGGCAGGCGTTCCATGAACTTCTTGCGTGACGCGGCCGGCATGGTGTCGAGGGCGACCGCGACCGTATTGAGCACGCTCGCGATGTTGGAAGCGAGCTGGTCGGACTTGGTCTGCGCGCTGGTGAGCCGGAAGAACTGGATCCATGCGAGCTGACTGGCGATGAGGATCGCCGTGATCAGCAACACGGAACGCCACAGGAGCGAGCGCGGCAGGATGCCCATGGTCAGGCCGCGCGATCCGCCACGAACACGTAGCCGTGACCCCACACCGTCTGGAGGTACAGCGGATGGGATGGATCCTCCTCGATCAGCTTGCGCAGCCGGGAGACCTGCACGTCGATGGTGCGGTCGAGCAGTCCGTACTCCCGGCCGCGGGCGAGTTCCATTAGGCGCTCGCGCGTCAGCGGCGTACCGGCATGGGTGACCAGGGCCTTCAGCAGAGCGAACTCGCCCGTGGTGAGCGGGATCGATTCCTCGCCGCGCGTCAGTCGCCTCGTGCCCAGGTTGAGTGCGAAAGGACCGAAGCGGACCACGATGTCCGCTTCGGCCGGCGCACCGGGAAGACTGGTCTGACCACCGCGGCGCAGGACTGCGTTGATGCGGGCCACCAGCTCGCGCGGATTGAACGGCTTGGGCAGGTAGTCGTCGGCGCCGGTCTCGAGGCCTTCGATCCGCTCCGCGTCGTCGCCCTTCGCGGTCAGCATGATGATCGGGGTCCGGTTGCCGTTCGATCGCAGGCGGCGGCAGATGCTCATGCCGTCCTCCCCGGGGAGCATGAGATCGAGCACGATCAGATCGGCACCGCCGGAGCCGAGCGCCCGGTCCATTCCGGGGCCGTCGGGCGCGGACAGCACGCCGAACCCCTGGGCGGAAAGGTACTGGTGCAGCAGGTCGCGCAACCGACGGTCGTCGTCCACGACGAGAATGCGGGCGTGGGGTGTGTCTGGCATCTGGAACGGTTCCTCGGGGTGGATTATGGGGCAGCCGGAACCCCATGCGGGACGCGTCGGTCAACGGGCACCGGACGGCCGGCGTTGTGGCAGCATCCTGGTCGCCGGGCTGCAGCTCCATGAAGCGTTTGCGCTCCGCATCGGACATCGGTTGGTGCAACCGGATCGCTTGTTGTCTTGCGACCGTCGTCGTGGGGTCGACGGCCGCTGTCGCTGCACCGGTCCTGGATTTCAACGACGCGCGCCATCTCCTGAGCCGCACCGGGTTCGGAGCGACCGAGGCCGAGGTGCAGGCCTTCGTCGGGCTGTCGCGGGAGCAGGCGGCCGACCGGCTGCTGCGCGGCGCGCGCAGCGAAGCCGTGACGCCGCCCCCGGCTTCGGTCGACCGGTTCGAATCGCCTCGAGGCCTGAAGCGCCTCGACGACGACGAGCGCAAGGATTTCATGCGCCGTCAGTTCCTGATCAGTGTGGAGCTGCGCAGCTGGTGGCTGCAGGAGATGCTGGTCACGCCTTCACCGCTCACCGAACGGATGACGCTCTTCTGGCACAACCACTTCGTCTCGGGGCAGGAGAAGGTCAAGTCGCCGGTGCTCATGTACCGGCAGAACGTGCTGCTGCGGCGCTACGCGCTGGGCAACTTCGGCAAGCTGCTGCACGAGATCGCACGCGATCCGGCCATGGTGGTCTATCTGGACAGTGCCCAGAATCGCAAGGCGCAGCCGAACGAGAACTTCGCACGTGAGGTGATGGAGCTCTTCACGCTGGGCGAGGGGGCCTACACGGAGCGCGACGTGAAAGAGGCCGCGCGTGCCTTCACCGGATGGAGCATCGAGCCCGAAGATGGCACGTTCCGCTTCCGTCGCTTTCAGCACGACAACGGAACCAAGACGGTGCTCGGCAGGAGCGGCAACCTCGACGGGGACGACGTGCTGGACATCCTGCTCGCCCAGCCACGCTGCGCCGAGTTCATCGTGACGAAGCTGTGGCGGGAGTTCGTTTCCACGGAACCGGACCCGCGCGAGGTGAAACGCATCGCGGAGTTCTTCCGCCTCAACCGGTACGACGTCCGCACGGCATTGCGGCTCGTCTTCGTGAGCGACGCTTTCTATGCCGACGCGAATCGTGCCGTGCTGATCAAGTCGCCGGTGGAACTGGTGGTCGGGACGTTGCGCACGTTCGACGTGAAGACCGGAGACCTCGCGCCCTTCACGTTCCTCACAGCCGCGCTCGGACAGAACCTGTTCTCGCCACCCAATGTGAAAGGGTGGCCCGGCGGTGAAGCCTGGATCAACTCGACCACGTTGCTGCAGCGGAAGCAGTTCCTGGAACGCCTGTTCCGCGGACAGGACATGCGCGGGACGGATGGGATGATGCCGCGCGGCGGACCGCCGTTGGCGAAGGGGCAGGGCAAGATGGGCGGGGAAGGCCGACAGCGCTTCCTGCAGGCGCTGTCGGATATCGACTTCGACGCGGATGCCTGGCTCGCATCGTTCGGCGCCGCCGGGGCGACGCGAATTCCGCAACTGGTTCTGGCGGCAGCGCCGCTCGAGCCCCAGGCTGCGGGCATCGGCAGCCTCGAACTGATTCGGGACCTGACCCAGGATCCCGTTTACCAATTGAAGTAATCAGATGCCCCGTTTCCCGATGTCGCCTTTCCCGATGACCCCACCGCGAGGCACTCCCTCCCCCACCGCAAGGTGGGGGAGGGCTGGGGTGGGGGCAACCGCGCCAGGGACAACGCCGCCCCGCCGCCACTTCCTCCAATCCCTCGGCGCCGCCACCTGCTCACTGCTGCTGGCTCCCGCATTCGCCCAGGTCCGTCCGAGAGCCGGTTACGACAACCTCCTCATTCTCGTCGAGCTGAAGGGCGGCAACGACGGCCTCAACACCGTCGTGCCCTATACCGACCGCAACTACTACCAGCTGCGCCCCCGCATCGCGATCGCGCGCGACAAGGTCGTGCAGCTCGATGACCACGCGGGCCTGCATCCCTCTCTGGCACCGCTGCTGCCCCTATGGAAGGCACGCGAGCTGGCCGTCATCCAGGGCGTGGGGTATCCGTCGCCGAATCTCTCGCATTTCCGCTCCATCGAGATCTGGGACACCGCCTCCAACAGCGACGAAACGCTGACCGACGGATGGCTCGCACGTGCCTTTACGGAGTTGCCTCCGCCGGCCTCGTTCGCGGCCGACGGCATCGTGGTCGGCAGCGCCGAAGCGGGACCGCTCGAAGGCGTCGGTCCGCGCGTGATCACGCTGGCCAACACCCAGCAATTCCTGCGACAGGCCCGGTTGGCGACGCCCGAAGGGCGCTCGCGCAATCCCGCCCTCGACCACATCCTCAAGGTCGAGGCCGACATCGTGCAGGCGGCCAGGGGCCTGAGCGCGGATCGCGAGTTCCGGACCGAATTCCCGGGCGGGCCGTTCGGCAATGCAGTGAAGACCGCTTGTCAGGCCATCGCAGGCAGGGATGGCGTTGCGGCGGTCAAACTGTCGCTGAACGGATTCGACACCCACAGCAACCAGCCGGCGACCCAGGAGCGACTGCTCAAGGAGTTGGCGGAAGGCCTGGTGGCGTTGCGATCGGCCCTGATGGAGCTCGACCGCTGGAGTTCGACGCTGGTCCTGACCTACGCGGAGTTCGGCCGGCGGCCGAAGGAGAACCAGAGCAGCGGCACCGATCACGGCACGGCGAACGTCCACTTCATGCTGGGCGGTCGAGTGCGCGGCGGGTTGATCGGCGCGGCACCGCGACTCGATCGACTGGATAGTGCGGGGAACGTCGCCTTCGGCGTGGATTTCCGGAGTGTGTATGCGACGGTGCTGGAGCAGTGGTGGGGGGTGCCGAGCCGGAAGATCCTGCAGGCGCAGCATCCGATGCTGGACGTGCTCAAGAGCGTGTAGAGCGCCGGGCGTGGTCGGGTCGGGCGGTACACTACGGCCCGGCATCCTTCCAACGTCTCGGGATACTCGCGTGCACCCAGCGATCCATCGTCACACCCTGGCCGACGTGCTGCGCCGAAGTGCCAAGCGCGATCCGAACAAGCTCGCCATCGTGTGCGGTGAGGTCCGGTGGACCTACGCGCAGTTTCACGAAGTCTGCGAGCGGATTGCCGGAGGCCTGTCGGCGTTCGGTGTGGGCAAGGGCGATCGCGTCGCGATCCTGGCGCGCAATTCGCACGCGTTCATTGCGCTGCGCTTTGCGCTGGCCCGGCTCGGTGCCGTGCTCGTGCCCATCAACTTCATGTTGAAGCCCGATGAGGTCGCGTACATTCTGCGTCATGCGGGTGCCCGCCTGCTGGCTACCGACAGCGAGTTCGCGCCGGTGGCGCGGGCCGCGGCAAAGCTGGACACGCAGGTGGAGGATTTCATCGGGCTCCCGGGAGAGCACGCCGGCGAACCCGAGGATGGGACGATGCGCTTCGATGAGCTTGCCGCCAGCGCGGCGGCCACCTTCGAGCTCGAGGTGGCTGGCAGCGACCTGGCGCAGATCGTCTACACCAGCGGCACCGAGTCCCTGCCCAAGGGGGCCATGCTCACGCACGATGCCGTGCTGTGGCAATACGTCAGTTGCGTCGTGGACGCATCGATCGCGCGTGAAGACCTCGCGCTGCACGCGTTGCCTCTGTACCACTGCGCGCAACTCGACGTGTTCCTCGGCCCTTCTATCTACGTGGGCGCCACCAACGTGATCACCGCGAAGCCGGTGCCCGAGAATCTTCTGCCGCTCATCGAGGAGCATCGCATCACGTCGTTCTTCGCGCCGCCCACGGTGTGGATAGCATTGCTGCGCTCACCGCTGTTCGACAAGACCGATCTTGCATCGCTCGAGAAGGGCTACTACGGAGCCTCGATCATGCCGGTGGAAGTGATGCGCGAGATCGCCCGGCGATTGCCCAAGATGAAGCTGTGGAATCTGTACGGCCAGACGGAGATCGCGCCGCTGGCGACGATGCTCGGCCCCGATGATCAGCTGCGGAAGCCTGGTTCCTGCGGGCGAGCGGTGTTGAACGTCGAAACGCGCGTGGTGGACGACGCGATGCAGGACGTGCCGCGCGACGGTACGACCATCGGCGAGATCGTGCATCGCAGCCCGCAGCTGCTGCAAGGCTACTTCCACGACGACGAGCGAACCGCCGCCGCCTTCGAGGGCGGCTGGTTCCATTCCGGTGATCTCGCGACCATCGACGACGAAGGGTACATCTCCGTGGTCGATCGCAAGAAGGACATGATCAAGACCGGCGGCGAGAACGTTGCGAGCCGCGAGGTGGAGGAGGCCATCTACGAGCTGGAGGGGGTGTCGGAGGTTGCCGTCATCGGCCTGCCGCATCCGAAGTGGGTGGAAGCGGTGGTGGCAGTGGTCGTGGCGAAGAACGGTGTGCGGCTCGACGAAGCGGCGGTGCTGACGCATTGCGCGCGATCGCTGGCCTCTTTCAAGATGCCCAAGAGCGTACTGTTCGCGGAGGCTTTGCCCAAGAATCCGAGCGGCAAGCTGCTCAAGCGCGAATTGCGCAGGACACACGAGCGTCTGTTCGCAACGGGTTGACCGCGCCAGAGTGGAACGCGCGGGACAGCTAGTCGGCGACGGTGCGCGATCCGACCTTGCGGATCGCGAGCTGAGCCCGCTGCCGCACCAGATCGATGTGCTGGCGGAAGCTGTAGAGATTCTCGGAGTAGGCGAGAGGCGTCTCGATCCGGTGGACCGCATCGTCGAGCGCTTCCAGACGCATGAGGATCTGGTCGAGTTCCGCGGTCGTGCGGCGATCCTCCAGTTCCAGTTCAATCTCCTTGGGGATCGCGTACCAGCGATAGATGCGGGACCGCACGCGCCAACGATAGAGCTGCGGCAACAGACGCCCGGCTGGAACCAGGATCACCAGAGCCGGCACGACCAGGACAAGCAGCCGGTCCACCAGATTCGCACCCCAGTAGGGCAGGTAGCGCTGCAGGAGCGGTGGTCCCGACTTGTAGAACCGTGCCGCCTCGGGGCTGAGCGGCAGTTCCGTGTCGTTGGCTGCCGGGAACGCCCTCAGATCGGAGAAGAGCGTCGGCTCGCCGTGCACCTCCGCGGCGGCGCGAAGGAGCAGGTATGCCAGGGCCGGATGCAGATCGTGCTTCACCACCAGATTGGCTGTCGTACCCAGCAGAGTGACGTCCTGCGCCGGAACGTTGTGCGCCAGATCGAACACGCCCTGCGGCAGGACGAACTTCCGGAGATAGAAGAAGCGGCGCGTGTAGGCATCCGCCCGGGCGAAGCTCAGCAGATGGATGCCCTTGGTAGAGAGCAGGTCGCGGACGATGCCGGAGTTCGGGCTGGCGACGAAGAACGCCGCGTCGATGTTGCCCGAAGCCAGAAGGCCCTGGGCGGTCTTGCCGCCCACCTTCAAGATCGTCGTGGGTGGCTTTCGCGATTCCCGTCGCTTCGAGCATGGCCATGGCGAGGGCCGCCGTGCCGCTGTTTTCCTCACCGATTGCAATCATCTTGCCGTCGAGCGGCGGCAGCCGGTCCAATGGGCGATCGCCGCGATGGAAGACCCAGAGGACCTCGTTGTAGACGCTCCCCAGCGAGGTTAGGTCCTTCGTGCTTTCGGGTGAGGCGCCGCTGACGATGCCGCCTTGCACCAACGCGACATCGACCGCGGCGGACGGGTCCGACAAGCGACGAAGGTTCTCGACGGCACCGCTCGACGGCCACAGCCGCAACGTGACGCCGTCGCGCGCCAGGATGTCGCGGTACTTCATCGCGATCGCGTGGTAGGTCCCATCGGCAACGCCGGTCGACATCACGATCTCGCTGGGCGGTGCCGGCCGCATCAGGAACAGCGTCAGCCCGAACGCGACGACCACGACCAGCGTGGATGGAACGGCGACCAGGAGGAGATCGCGGTCGATGCGGCGCTTGCCGATTGCCATGGATCGCGTGCGGCCCGGGTGCGGAGCGCCTGATTATAGAGGGCGGCTCCAAGCAGCCGGCGGATGCTCGTCCGGGCCGCCTATAAAGTCCTTCGTGGAACTGCCGTAAGGGGAGGGATAGGCTGCGCCAACAATACGAACAAGGCATCGACAGCGACATCCATGACGGCCGCCCCGGAACGGAAGATCGGGCGCTTCCCCATTCTCAAGGTGCTCGGGCGGGGCGCTCAGGGTGCCGTGTACCTGACGAAGGACCCGGATCTCGACCGGCTGGTGGCAGTGAAGCTGGTGGCGGAGGTTCTGTACGGGAATGACGAAGGCGCCGGCCCGTCGTCCCAGGCCCGCAATCTGGCGCAACTGCGTCACCCCAACATCGTGGCGCTGCACGAGGCGGGGAGGATCCACGGCTTCACCTACCTCGTCTTCGAATACCTCGAGGGCACGGTGTTGCGGGAAGAACTCGCGCAGTCCGGGCCCATGGGCCTGCCTCAGGCCTACAGCACGATGATCCAGATCGTCGACGCGATGGCCTATGCCCACGCCAAGGGCATCCTGCATCTCGACCTCAACCCGAACAACATCATGCGCGACGAGGCAGGTCGGCCACGCATCGTGGATTTCGACCTGTCCCGAGCGGTGACCGGGGCGGCAGAACGGCCCGAGGTGATCGCGGGAACGGCGTCCTACATGGCACCCGAGTACCGGTCCGGTGACTGCGTGGATGCACGCGCCGACGTGTATGCGCTCGGACGAATCTTCCACGACCTGCTGACGGGCAGGCGGGCAGATCCGTCGAGAGCTGCGGAACTTCCAATCGGAGAGATCGATCCGGCACCGCTTCGCGCCATTGCGGGCGTGGAGCTGTTCCTCGACGTGCTCCGCCGGGCCACTGCGGCAGATCCCGAACGACGCTATCGCGATGCGCGAAACCTGCATGAAGCGATGGTCGCGGCCTGGCGGAAGACCGAAGCGTCCGTCACGTCAGCGGGCGATGCGCTGCACGGGACCGTTGCGTACGTGATGCGGCGCATCGAACGCAAGGGCGACTTCCCGGCGGTGTCACGCACGCTCGCCGAAGTGAATCAGCTCACCAGCGGCGACCAGTCCTCGTCCATAGCGCGTCTCACGGACGTCGTCCTGCGCGACTACGCGCTCACCAGTCGCTTGCTCAAGCTCGCGAACTCCGCCGGATTCGCGCCTGCGTCCGGGTCGATCAAGACGGTGAGCGATGCCATCCGGGTGCTGGGTACCGAGCAGGTCCGCCTCACGTGCAACGGGCTCACCTGCTTCGGGCATTTCGCCGCACGCAGGCAGGATCAGCGCCTGCGCGAAGAGTCCGTCTCCGCCTTCGTCACCGGGCTCATCGCCCGGTACCTGGCGCAGCAGGTCCAGTCGCGCGAGGTGGAGCAGGCGTTCCTCGCCGGCATGCTGTACACGCTCGGTCGGATGCTGGCCTTGTACTACTTCACCGAGGATTTCCAGGCGATCGAGGAACTCGTCGCTCGAGGTGCGAGCGAGGAAGAGGCCGCGCACTCCGTGCTGGGCCTCACCCTGGGCGAACTGGGTGTGGCAGTGGGGCGGGTCTGGGGTCTGCCCGAAGCCACGCTGGCCTGCATGGGGACGGCGGACGCACCCCGCGCGCAGCCGACGGAATCCTCCCTGAGCTCGATGGTTCGTCTGGCGCATTGTCTGGTCGAGGTGGACGCGGATTCCGACCCGGAGAGTGCAAGATTGCTCGCGGCCACGGCGCGACTGCGACCAGTGGTGGATCTGGACCTGCCGACGCTGCATGCCCTCTTGGGCGCGGCGGTGGAAAAATTCCGGGTGTTCGCCCAGGTGCTCGAAGTGGACGCGGCGCGCAGCACCAGCGTGGCGAGAATCGTGCGCTGGCTGGACCGGACGCGGGAACGGATCGACACGGACGAAGCTCGCGCCGCGACCGCGTAGTCCTCGCTCGCCCGTCGCATTGCGGGCGAGTCCGCGGGGGGTCAGGCCTGCAGGGCCGGCTGCTTACTGTGCAGGAACCACTCGTCGATCACGAAGCTGCGCGTGAACCATTCGGTTCCCATCAAGTGGCCAGCCATGAGCCTCTTCAAGCCTTCCGGTAGCCGCTCCGTCAGCGACTTCGTCTGTCGCGCACCGAACCGCGCGATCATCTTCGCTTCGTACGCCGCCACCTTCTCGCGGCGGTAGTCGCCCTTCGCGGCGATCAACGTCTCGGCGGCGAACATGGCCGATTCCACGGCGGGGCGGATGCCTTCGCCGCTCTGCGGGTAGGCAAGCCCGGCAGCGTCGCCGATCAGCAGGACCTGATCACCGAGAAACGGGCGCGGTGCGTGGTTGTAGAGCAGGTACGCGTGCCCGCCGAGCTTCTCGGGCGTGTCCTGAGGCACACGCCGCTCGGCCTTCAACCAGCGCACGAACTCGGCGACGTGCTCGGAGAGCTTGTGGTTGTCCTCGCGGCCCAGGCCGACGTTGAGGTAGTCGCCCTTCCGGAAGATCCAGCCGTAGCCCTTCAGGTCCGGACAGAAATAGAGTTCGGGCGCTTCGCCGAGCGCGGCGCAATCCTGCTTCTGCGCTTCGGTCATCGGAAACTCGATTTCCTGGGCGGCGACCACGCTTTCGCTCTGGCCGAGCTGCGCACCGATGTGGCGAGCGACCGGACAGAAGTGACCGCCGGCACCGACCACGAATTTGGCCTGGATGTTGCCGTTGGCGATCCAGCCGTCCGCGGTGCGCTCAAGTGTCTTCAGCTGTGCCGGCGGAGCCAGGCGGGCGCCGCAGCGCTCCAGCAGGTAGGCATCGAACTCGAATCGGCGGATGCCGTAGCTGACGATCTCCGGGTACTTCGTGTTCACCACCTTGCCTTCGATGAGGCCGGTGCGGAACGCGGTGATCGGCTGAATGGTGCGGCCGGTGGCGCGATAGGCATCGACGTCGAGGTCCAGCTCCTGCACGACGGCGGGCGTCACCCAGCCGGCGCAGATCTTGTCTCGCGGGAAGCTCTTCTTGTCCAGCACCATCACGTCGAGGCCGGCGCGCTTCAGCAACCGCGCGCAGGTGGAACCGGCGGGGCCGCCGCCGACGATCAGGATTTCGCAGGAGTCCATTCGGGGGAAGGAGGTCTCGAGGATTGAGTGCTGCGTGCCCCCACCCTAGCCCTCACCCAGCTTTGCTGGGGGAGGGAATGGTCGGGGATCAGCGGGGGTAGAGGTGCTCGCGGTTCATCGGGATCGTGTTGTCCTGGGGTCGGGCGAACACGATCTGGAACAGTTGCAGGGCGCCGGTCAGGAAGGAGGCCTGCGAGGCCGCGAGGTACATGCGCCACATCCGGACGAAGCGCTCGTCGTACATCTTGCGCACGTCGTCGATGTGGGCCTCGTAGCGGTTCAGCCACGCTTCCAGCGTGTGGGCGTAGTGCAGGCGGAGGTTCTCCACGTCCAGCACCGAGAACTGGTGGCCTTCGAGGATCCGCATCATCTCGGCCAGCGTCGCGGGATAGGCCCCGGGGAAGATGCGCTTCTCCGTCCAAGCGTTCATCGGTGCGGGCTTGTTGCGGCCGATGGAATGAATGAGGCCGCGGCCATGGGGTTTCAGCACCCGGTGGATCACATCGCCCAGCACCGGGTAGTTGTCGACGCCCACATGCTCCAGCATGCCCACCGACACGAACACGTCGCACTCGCCCTGCATCGTGCGGTAGTCGTCCAGGATGTATTCGACCTTGCCGTCCAGGCCTTCCTGCTTGGCACGCTCGCGGGCGAACTTCACCTGCTCCTGCGAGATGTTGTAGGCCTTGACCGTCACGCCGTAGTGCTGCGCGAAATGGCGCGCGAGGCCGCCCCAGCCGCAGCCGGCCTCGAACACCACCTGACCGGGCTTCAGTTCCAGCTTGCGCGCGACGTGGTCGAGCTTGGCGATCTGTGCCTCTTCGATCGACATGCCCGGGTGCGGGTAGTACGCGCAGGTGTACTGCATGCGGGCCGTATCCAGCCACAGCTTGTAGAACTCGTTGCCGAGGTCGTAGTGGTGGTGGATGTTCTCCTTGGAACCGGCGAGCGTGTTCGAGCGCGGCTTGTTCATCCAGCGCAGGAAGCGCGCCTTGAGCGATTTGTCGGGCAGGTTGTCCAGCCCGCTGAAAACGTGCTCGAGGAAGGAGACGAGGTCGCCTTCGATCTCGATGCGGCCGTCGCTGTAGTCGTCCGCCGGGTAGACCTCGGGGTTCACCAGCATGCGCATCAGGGCGCCGCGATCGCGGATCACCATCGTCGCGATGGGCGCCTCGGTTCCCGTCACGATCTCCTCGCCGGTCCAGAGCCGGATGCGGATGGGCGGTTTGCCGGCGGTTTCGAGCAGACTTTCCAGCAGCCGGCGCTCCACGAGAGTCACGCCGCTCCGTGCGGCAGCGGCGGACGTCTGTTCCAGCTGCAGATGGCCTTCTTTGTGGTCCATGGTCTTCCTCCCGGCGGAGCAGCCTGCATTTTGGCGCAATGCGGCATGGCCGCCAACCCGGAGTATGACGGACGGGAGGTTCTCACTGGTGAAATGGTGCCCGGACGGCGTCGATGACGGCCTTGGTCACGTCGGCTGTGCGGGCCGATCCGCCGAGATCGGGGGTGAACACGCGAGCCCCCGTGGCGACCTCCACCGCGCGCATGAGCCGCTTGGCGGCCCGGGCTTCGCCCAGATGCTCCAGCAGCATGACCGCGGTCCAGAACGTGGCCACCGGGTTGGCGATCCCCTTGCCCTCGATGTCCCAGGCCGAGCCGTGGATCGGTTCGAACATGCTCGGGAACCGGCCCTCCGGGTTCAAGTTCGCCGTGGGGGCGATGCCCAGACTGCCGGAGAGGGCGGCCGCGAGGTCCGACAGGATGTCGGCATGCAGGTTGGTGGCGACCATCACGTCCAGACTGGCCGGCTTCAACACCATGCGCTGGGTGGCGGCGTCCACCAGCACCTTGTCGGTCTTCACGTCCGGGAAGTCGCGTGCGACCTCGGCGAAGATCTCGTCCCACATGACCAGCCCGTTGCGCTGGGCGTTGGACTTGGTGACCAAGGTCAGCAGCTTGCGCGGGCGCGACTGCGCCAGCCGGAAGGCGAAGCGGTGGATGCGCTCCACGCCGGCACGGGTGAAGATCGACACCTCCGTGGCGACTTCTTCCGGGTGTCCGCGATGGGACCGCCCGCCCTGGCCGGAGTACTCGCCCTCGCTGTTCTCGCGGACGATGATCCAGTCCACGTCGCCGGGACTCCTCAACTTGAGCGGCGGGTCGATGCCGGGAAGGATGCGCGTCGGACGGACGTTGGCGTACTGGTCGAAGCCCTGGCAGATCGCGAGGCGCAGACCCCACAACGAGATGTGGTCCGGCACCTGGAGCGAACCGACGGCGCCGAAGAAGATGGCGTCGAAGGGCTTCAGGCGCGCCAACCCGTCGTCGTCCATCATGCGACCGTGTTTCAGGTAGTAGTCGCTGCCCCAGTCGAAGTGTTCGAAGTCGAGCGCGAAGGAGCCGTCGGCCTGGGAGAGGGCATCGAGGACTTCGATACCGGCGGCGATGACTTCCTTGCCGATGCCGTCGCCGGGGATGGCTGCGATCTTGTAGCGGTTCATGATGAGGGCATTCGAGCTGTCAGCGATTTGGCCCCCACCCTAACCCTCCCCCAGCGAAGCTGGGGGAGGGGATGTACACCCCTTCCCCCGGCTTTGCCGGGGGAAGGTTGGGATGGGGGCGCCGGAGGCATGACTAGAAGTTGACGTTGTTCCCGCCCTTCAACTTGAGGATCGCCCGCGCATCGTCCGGCGTCGCGATCTCCAGCCCCAGTTCCTCGAGGATCCGGCGGATCTTCGAGACCTGATCCGCGTTGGTCTTGGCGAGCTGGCCCTTGCCGATCCACAGACTGTCCTCCAGACCCACGCGCACGTTGCCGCCCATCACCGCGGACATGGAAGCGATGTACATCTGGTTTGCCCCCGCGCCGAGCACCGACCATTGATACTGGTCGCCGAACAGGCGGTCTGCGGTGCGCTTCATGTGCATGACATCTTCCGGATGCGGCCCGATGCCGCCGCGCAGGCCGAACACCGACTGGATGAAGAGCGGCGGCTTCACGATGCCGCGGTCCAGGAAGTGCGCTGCGGTGTACAGGTGGCCGATGTCGTAGCACTCGATCTCGAAGCGCGTGTTGTTCGCGCTGCAGGACTCGAGGATGTAGGCGATGTCCTTGAAGGTGTTCTTGAAGATGCGATCGTCGGACCCGGCGAGGTAGGGGCGCTCCCAGTCGTACTTGAAGTCCTTGTGCCGGATCAGCATCTCGTACAGGCCGAAGTTCATCGAGCCCATGTTGAGCGACGCCACTTCGGGCTTCAGCTGCAGCGCCGGTTGCAGACGCTCTTCGATCGCCATGGTCGGCGCGCCGCCCGTGGTGAGGTTGAGCACCACGTTGGATGCAGCTTTGATCTTGGGCAGGAAGCGCCGGAACATGTCCGGGTCCTGGGTGGGTCGGCCGTCCTCCGGCATGCGGGCGTGGAGGTGCACGATGGCCGCGCCGGCCTTGGCGGCGCCGATGGCCGCTTCCGCGATCTCGTCGGGCGTGATCGGCAGGTACGGCGACATGGAAGGCGTGTGGATCGCGCCGGTCACGGCGCAGGTGATGATGACTTTGCGTTGGGCTGCCATGGGTCTCTCCGGTAAGGCTATCGGTGTTTCTTGTCCTGGTCGCGCTTGTGCGCGATCAGCGCCATCAGGCGGCGGTCGCGCCACGCTTCGCGGGTGGCGTGCTCACTCTGGGGCATCACCTTGCGACGCTCGGCCTCGATGCGGCCGGCCAGTTCGGCGTCCCAGGGACGATAGGTCACGTCGCGCATCATCCCCTGCATCTTCGGACCGTAGCGCTTGGCGTAGTCGGTGATTCCGCCGGGGGCGTTGAGATCGATGGTCTAGAACGGCCCCATGAACGCCCAGCGCAGGCCGAGGCCGTCGCGGATGCACTTGTCGAGATCCTCCACGCTGACGAAACCTTCATCCACGAGACGCCATGATTCCTGCAGCAGTGCGGCCTGCAAACGGTTGAGGATGAAGCCTTCGATCTCCTTCTTCACCAGCACAGGTACCTGACCGACCTTCTCGTGCAGTGCACGGGCACGCTCGACCACCTGCGGATCGGTGAACGGTGCTGGCGAAATCTCCACCACCGGAATGACGTGCGGCGGATTCACCGGGTGCGCCACCAGGCAGCGATGGCGGCCGGGCACGTGGCCCGCGAAGCGCGAGGTCTCGATCGTGGAGGTAGACGAAGCGAGAATGCAGTCCGGGGCAGCGAGCGCATCGAGGTCGCTGAATACCTGGCGTTTCACGTCTTCCCGTTCGGAGGTGTTCTCCTGCACGTAGGCTGTACCTTGCAGGGCCGCGGCGAGCGTGGGGGCGCTCGAGACGCGCGCGGCGACCACAGAAGGTGTTTCGCTCATCAATCCGAACGAGCGGTACTCGGTGAGACCCTCCGCGATCAGCTTGAGTGCATTGTCGACGGCGCCGGGCGCGCTATCCCACAGCTTGACGGTGTGGCCGGCGCGCGCAAACACCATGGCCCATGCGCGGCCGATGAGGCCAGCGCCGATGATGGCGATCTGTTCCATGAACTCCGTGACTCGTGGGTTAGCGAAGCACTTCGACGTTGCCGCACACGGGCAGCGACTGGCCGCTCACGTGCTTGCCGGCGTCGGAAGCGAGGAACAGCGCCATGTTGGCGATGTCCTGGGCACTCACCATGAGGCGCATGGAGACGTCGGCGACCATGCGCTTCTTCTGCTCCTCGACGCTGATGCCGAAGGCCTGCGCCTTGGCCGCGGCAACACGGTCGATGCGATCGCCCTCGACGATGCCGGGCTGGATGCAGTTGACGCGCACGTTGTCCGGGCCCGCTTCCATGGCGAGGCTCTGGGTGAGACCCACGACGGCCCACTTGGCGGCGGCATAGGGCGAGCGCAGCGGAAAACCCAGGCGACCGGCCGTGGAGGAGAGGTTGATGATGCTGCCGCCACCGGCGGCCTTGATCATGGGCATGCCGAGCCGGGTGCAATAGAAAATGCCGTTCAGATCGATGGCGATGCAGCGCTCCCAGTCCTCGATGCTGATGTCCTCGATCTTCCCGGTGGGGCCGGCGATGCCGGCATTGTTGATCAGCACATCGAGACCGCCGAGGATGCGCTTCACGTCGGCGAACAGCGCATCCACCTGTTTCAGATCGGAGACGTCGCAGACCGTGCTGGTGACCGCCGGGCGCGCGGCGCGCAGCGAGTCGATGGCCTTGGTGTCCACGTCACAGATGTGGACGCGTGCCCCGGCATCCGCGAACGTCTCGGCCATGGCCCGGCCGATGCCGCCGGCACCGGCCGTGATGAGCACGCGCTTGCCGGGCACCGCGAGATCCGGTTTCATGACTGTCTCCTCCCTCGTATCGTTCTGGTGAAACGCGAGATTCTAGATCAATAGCACCGGAAATCAGGCTCTCGCATGTGTGACACAGGGTTCGTCCTGGCACACGAACACTTCGATGGTCACGTGTTCCAGGCCGTCCATGCCGGCGAGCAGGCCCTTGTAGTGCTCGGCGGAGCGCGGCTGGTGCGTGACGATGGACAGGATCAGAGCGCGCTGATCGCCGCCGATGCGCCACAGGCGCAGGTCCGCCACGCGGTTGTCGGCGTCGGCCTCGATGCGCTTCACGATCTCGGTTTCGAGGCTGGTGTCATCCGAAGCGTCCAGCAGCACCATGCCGGTGCTCTTCAACAAGCCCCAGGCCCACCAGCCGATCAATACCGAGCCGGCGATCGCCACCGCTGGGTCGAGCCACACCCAGCCGAGCCACTTGCCGGCCGCCAGGGCCACGATGGCGAGCACCGAAGTGAGGGCATCGGCGATCACGTGCACGTAGGCCGCCCGCAGATTGTGGTCGTGGTGATGACCATGGTCATTGCCGTGGTGGTCGTGAGCATGGTCGTGGTCCGCAGCTCGCCCGCCCGAGAACAGCAGCGCGCTCGCCACGTTGACCGCGAGTCCCAGCACCGCCACCACCATCGCCTGGGTGAAGTGCACCGAGATCGGCTGCACCAGCCGCTGCACGGATTCCACGGCCATCAGCACGGCCACGCCCGCCAGCAGCAGGGCGCTGGCGAATCCGGCCAGGGCGCTGACCTTGCCGGTGCCGAAGGAGAAACGCTCGCTTTCGGCGTGCCGCCGTGCGAACGAATACGCGAAGGCAGCGATCCCCAGCGCGGCAGCGTGCGACCCCATGTGCCAGCCGTCCGCCAGCAGAGCCATCGAGCCTGTGAGCCAGCCGGCGATCAGCTCGACCACCATGGTTGCAATCGTGAGCGCAAAGACCAGCCGCGCCTTGCGTTCGGAGGCGTGGTGCTGAGCGGGCAGCGGCGCGCGTTCCTGGCGCCAGCGCTCGAGGGAAGCGTCGCGGTGCATGGGTTCGGGGAACCTCTTCAACCCCGATTCTATCGGGAGTCGGGCCGCGCTGCCGCCCGACGGACTGGTCTTCAGCGGCGGGCCGTGGCCCCGCGCCGTCCGTTCAGGTGCGAATGCTTGCGCGCGTCGTGTGCCTTGTTCGCCGGGGAGCATTCGGCACACAGGCCCTTCACCGTGAGGTCCATGCTCTGCGGCGTGAACCCGGCGGGCAACACCGGCGTGTAGCCGGACCCGAGATCGTCCAGGCAGATGATGTTCTGGCAGCACATGCACTTGAAATGGGCATGGTTGTGCGAGTTCGCGTTGCCGGCGGCGTTGAAGCGCCAGACGCGGTCGTCACCGCTGATCTTGTGCGCGAGGTCCTGCGTGGTGAGCCAGTCGAGCACACGGTACACCGTCACGCGATCGATGCCGGACGCGGGCGACAGACGGTTCTCGATTTCCGCGTGCGTGAGCGCCCCTTCGGCCTTCAGCAGGCTCGCGAGGATCTCGATGCGGGCATTGGTGACGCGTGCACCAGTGTTGCGGATCAGTTCTTCCGCGGTGACGCGATAGTTGATGGCCATGGAGGCGATCGCTCACGCGAGGAGCATTCGGGCGGGCCGCTATTTAATCACGTCACGTGCGCGGCCGACAACGGTGAATCTCGTGACGGATTGTTGCCGCCCGGGAAGCGCGCGTGTTGCTCGCGCGCGCTTCTCGTTTCTTCTTCGATGCTTACTGCTTCTTGAAGCCGCCGCGGATCCAGTCGATGCTCTTCATGCCGTCGGGCGGGCTGATCTCACCCGGCGGGTAGAACTTGACGTTGGTGAGCGTCGCCTTGCCGTCGACGATGCGCACCGTGCCCATCGGGACGCTCTGCACCGCCTGATGGCCCTTGCCTAGCGACATGTCGACGATGCCGGCCACCGATTCGAACTTCAGGTACTCGAAGGCCTTGATGATCTCGTCATCCGACGGTGCCTTGCCGCCGTTGGCCTTCATCGCCTTTTCGTACGCAGCCTTCGCGCCGAAGAAGGCGGTGGCCATGTGGTACGAGGAATACACCGGCAGCGCCTTGTACTGGTCCTGATAGACCTTGCGGAACCAGAGATTCAGCTTGGTCGACGGAGCGAACGGGCCGTTCGGGCCCCGGGCTCCGATCATCGTGCCGTCGGGCAACTGGGCCCCGAGGCGCTCGAGCACCGTCTCGCCGCAGATGATCACGTTGGGCGATTTCTTCAGCAGCCCACGCGGGGCCGCCTGCAGGATGTAGGCCTCCAGGTCGCCGCCCCACAGGGAGTTCTGGATGATCTCGGCGTTGCTTGCGACCAATGCCGAGATCTCCGTGCCGTACTGGCCGGCACCGAGCTTCGGCGTCATGTTGGTCGCGATCTGCGCCTGCGGCTTCAGCATCTTCATGGACTCGGTGAAGTCCGACCACGCGTCCTGGCCCCAGGCGTAGTTCGGATTGAGCCCCGAGAAGGTCTTGATGTTGGGGTACATCTCGGCCACGTAGCGCGCCACGGCGACGTTCTCCTGCGTGGCCATTGTGGTCGTGCGGAACACGTACTTGTACGTGTTCTCCTCGAAGATGCGGTTGGTGGCGCAGTCGAAGAGCACGGTGAGCTTCTTCATCTCCTCGGCCACCGGTGCGACGGCGAGGCAGTCGCCGCTCGAGATCACGCCGATCACGAGGTCCACCTCCTGCCGGCTCACCAGATTTCGGAACTCGGTCACCACCTTGGTGGGGCCGCCGGCCTCGTCGACATACACCACTTCGATCGGGCGGCCGCCGAAGCCCTTCTGCTCGTAGCCGGGCACGAGGCCGCCCTTGTTGAAGGCTTCCACAAGGGCATCGGCCGCGTTCTTGGCCGGAACGCCGAACGGGCCCGCCGCCGGCCCGGACAGGAAGGTGATGACGCCGATCTTGAGCGGCTTCGTGTCCTGGGCCTGGACCGGCGTGGTGAGACCGACGAGAGCGCCGAGCAGCGCGGCGACGGACAGCAATGCCCGAACCATGATGGATCTCCTCATATTGTTGGGACTGACGTTTCGATTCGGCGCGGCGGTCGTGCTGCGGAAATCGCGCCGGATTATACAAGCCGGGTTCCGCAGCTCATCCGATACAATCGGAAGCTTCCTGAACGGTCCCGCATGCCCACGCGTTGACCGCGCCGCCCGCTTGAAGATCCTCGCGCTCGACACGTCCACCGAGTACTGCTCCGCCGCCCTCCGGGTGGACGGCGAGGAACGGCAATGCCTCGAACACGCCGGCCAGCGGCATTCGCAGCTGCTGCTGCCGATGGTCGACCGGCTGTTGGGCGAGGCCGGCCTCACCGTGCGGCAGCTCGATGGCATAGCGGCCGCGGTCGGCCCCGGATCGTTCACGGGGTTGCGCATCGCCACGGCCGTGGGCCAGGGCCTCGCGTTCGGTGCCGGTCTGCCGGTCGTGCCCGTGGGCACCCTGGCGGCCTTGGCCGAGGGCTGCGAAGGTGGACAGATCGCAACGGCGCTCGATGCGCGCATGGGCGAGGTGTACTTCGCCGCATTCCGCCGCGGCGCCGCCGGTATCGAACCGGTCATCGAACCCACGCTCGCCGCGCCCGATGCGGTGCCGCGTTTGCCGGCGGGTGAGTGGGTGGCGTGCGGCGTGGGGTTCGACCGCTTCGGCGCTGCGCTGGCGGCGCGTCTCGGTCCGATCGAGATCCTGCACGATCGCCATCCCGAAGCGCGCTTCGTTGCACGCATCGCAGCCCGGCGGCTGGCTGCCGGTGAACGCCACGAGGCCGATGCGCTGGTCCCGCTGTACGTGCGCAACAAGGTCGCGCTCACCACGGCCGAACGATGAGTGCCTTGCCGCAGCCGCTCCCGCGCTATCGTCCCATGCGGACCACGGATCTCGACGCCGTCGTCGCGATCGAGGACGATATCTACACCCACCCGTGGACACTCGGCAATTTCCGCGACTCCCTCTCCGCGGGCTACTCGTGCTGGGTGCTGGAGTGCGACGGTGTACTGTGGGGCTACGGCGTGCTCATGATGGGGGTGGACGAAGCGCACCTGCTCAACCTGAGCATCGCCCAGGCGCGGCAGCGGGCCGGTCTGGGACGGCAACTGCTCGAGTTCTTCGTCGGGCGTGCCCGCGAGATGGGAGCGCAGGTGATGTTCCTCGAAGTACGGCCGTCCAATACCGCAGGGCGTGGCCTCTACGCGAGTGCAGGCTTCCGCGAGATGGCGGTGCGCAAGAACTACTACCCGGCCGGTCGCGGACGCGAAGACGCGATCCTGATGGGCCGCGATCTGTGAAGATGAAACGGCCCCCACCTCACGGTTCATCGGGAGAAGGCCTGTGCGGCCCGGCTGCGCCGGCCGCTGGCCCATCGCGACAACGAGTGCCGTACTGACATGCCCACCCGCCCCCAGGTTCTCGAGGAACTCGGCATCGGCCCCGAATGGGTCCGTCGCGATCGACCGGCGGTGGATACCTCACCGCTCGCACTCGAACCCGGTTCCGATCTCGACGCGCGCGCGGCGGCCGTGCTGAAGATGGATTGGCTGGCGCTCAAGGCCTGCGTGGCAGCGTGTACTGCGTGTCCGCTTGCTCCGACGAGAACGCAAACGGTGTTCGGTGTCGGCGACGAAGCGGCGGATTGGCTCTTCGTCGGGGAAGGCCCGGGGGCGGAAGAGGACCAGCGCGGCGAACCGTTCGTGGGCCAGGCCGGTCGCCTGCTCGACAACATGCTGGGCGCCATCGGCTTGAAGCGCGGCGACGACGTGTACATTGCCAATGTGGTCAAGTGCCGTCCGCCCAACAACCGCAACCCGGAACCGCTCGAAGCGGAACGCTGCCGGGCCTTCCTGCAGCGGCAGGTGGATCTGATCCGGCCGAAACTCATCGTCGCGCTGGGAAAGGTGCCCGCCACCAACCTGCTTGGACGCGACGCGACCATCGCCTCGCTGCGCGGCAGCCTCCACGAGTATCGCGGCATTCCTCTCATCGTCACGTACCACCCGGCCTATCTGCTGCGCAACCTGCACGACAAGTCTAAGGCGTGGGAAGATCTCTGCTTCGCGCGCGATACGATGGCGAAACTGAAGGCCGCCGCTGCTTGAGATGTCCATTGTTTGCCCCCATCCAAGGTGCAGCACTCACCCGAGGAGTCCGTCCATGTTGAAACGTCTCGCCGTCCTGATCGCCCTGGCTGCCAGCGCGCTTCTGTCGGGCTGCGGCTACAACACCATCCAGTCGCAGGACGAGGAGGTGAAGGCCGCGTGGAGCGAGGTCGTGAACCAGTACCAGCGCCGTGCCGATCTGGTGCCGAACCTGGTGAACACGGTGAAGGGCTTTGCCGAACAGGAGAAGGAGATCCTGCTCGGCGTGACCGAGGCGCGCTCGAAGGTCGGCAGCATCCAGGCCACGCCGGAACTGGTGAACGATCCTGCCGCGCTCGACAAATTCATCAAGGCGCAGGGCGAGATGACCTCCGCGCTGTCGCGCCTGCTGGTGGTGGCGGAGAACTATCCGCAACTGAAGTCCGATCAGAATTTCCGCGACCTGCAGGCGCAGCTCGAGGGCACCGAGAATCGCATCACCGTGGCGCGCAACCGCTACATCAAGTCGGTGCAGACCTACAACACCACCGTGCGGCAGTTCCCGGTCAACCTGACGGCCATGGTGTTCGGCTACAAGGAGAAGGCCAACTTCTCGGTCGAGAACGAAGCCGCCATCGCGAAGCCGCCCACGGTCGACTTCAGCAAACCCGCTGCGCCCGCACCGGCGAAGTAACGCGCTATGGGACTGCTGGTGCGCCTGTGCGCGTTCTGGCTGCTTGCGGTCATCGCCTTCGGCGCTCGCGCCGAAGTACCGGTGCCGCCGCTCAAGTCACCGGTGACCGACCTCACCGGGACGCTGAGTGCCGCCGACGCCGCCGCCCTCGAACAGAAGCTGCTCGCCTTCGAGCAGCGCAAGGGCAGCCAGATCTTCGTGCTGATCCTGCCCACCACGCAGCCGGAGACCATCGAGCAGTACGCGATCCGCGTGGCCGATACCTGGAAACCCGGGCGCAAGGGTGTCGACGACGGCGCGTTGCTGGTGGTCGCGAAGGACGATCGCGCGCTGCGCATCGACACGCGCTACGGTCTTGAGGGTGTGCTCAACGATGCGATCTCGAAGCGCATCGTCGACGACGTCATCGTGCCGCGCTTCAAGGCCGGCGACTTCGCCGGAGGCATCAATGCGGGCGTCGACTGGATGATCAAGCTGGTCGACGGCGAATCGCTGCCGGCGCCGCAACCGAAGCGGCCAACGCCCGGCAACGCGGGCAATCTCGAGGCGTTGTTCGTCATCGGCTTCATCCTCGTGATCGTGGTGGGCGGCATCCTGCGGCAGATCATCGGTCGCGTGCCGGCGGCAGGCATCGTGGGCGGCGTCGCAGGCGTAGCGGCCTGGTTCATCGTCGGCGCGATCGCCGTGGGCGTGATCGCCGCCGTCGTCGCGTTCGTTTTCTCGCTGGCCGCGGGCAACAGCGGACTGCCGATGCGCGGCGGCCGCGGCGGTGGATGGGGGGGCGGATTTCCCGGCGGCGGCGGCGGGTGGAGCAGCGGCGGTGGTTGGGGTGGCGGTGGCGGCGGGATGGGTGGTGGCGGCGGCGCCTCCGGGCGGTGGTGACATGGATCTCGGCCGCTTCTTCCGTCACATCTTCACTGGTCGCGCTGCTGTCTCCGCTGCATTTCCCGCATCCACGCTCGATGCGATCGAGCGTGCCGTGCGCGAAGCGGAGGCAACCCACTCGGGACAGATCCGCGTGGTGATCGAGGCATCGCTCGACGGTCCGCGGCTGTGGGCCAACGAGACTGCCCGCGAGCGCGCGATCGAAGTGTTTTCGCTGATGCGGGTGTGGGACACCGAGCACAACAACGGTGTGCTGATCTATCTGCTGATGGCCGATCGCCACGTCGAGATCGTGGCCGACCGCGGTATCCACGGCCGCTGCGGTGCCGAGACTTGGGAGACGGTTTGCCGGGAGATGGAGCGGCATTTCCGCGAAGGGCGTTTCGAAGCCGGTGCGCTCGCCGGCGTGCGCGCCGTGGGTGCCCATCTGGGGCGGCACTACCCGGGCACCGGTCCGCGGGCGAACGAACTGCCGGATCGGCCCGTGGTGATCTGAGATGGCAATCTCCGAGATCGCGCGGCATCCGGCGCAGCGTGGGCGCGAAGCATCGTGACCGACCCCGATCTGTTGATCCTCGTGGGCAGTCCGCGGCGGGCAGGCAACTCCACGACGCTGGCTGCAGCGGTGCAGCGCGGCGCCGAGGCGGCCGGGACCCGGGTGGCCCTGCGTCATCTCGACGACTACATTTCCTCGTTCCTGCGAGACTGCCGATCTTGTCGCGGACCCGACGGTGAATGCCGCATTGACGACCGCTTCCGCGAACTGCTGTTCGACGAATTCGTTCCGGCGAAGGGTGTCGTGTTCGCTTCGCCCGTGTACTGGTACGGGTTGTCTGCCCGGACCAAGGCCTTCTTCGATCGGACGTTCTGCTTCTACGCGGCGTCCTCCCCGCATTCGGCGCGCGTCATCGAGGGCATGTCGGGCAAGCGGATCGGACTGCTGCTCGCCTCCGAAGAGACCTACCCCGGCGCGTCGCTCGGCATCGAGCACCAGATCCAGGAGTACGCGCGCTACACGCACTCGGAATTCGTGGGCATCGTGCGTGGCATGGGCAACAGCCGCGGCGAGGTGGCGCGCGACCCTGCTGCGCCCGTCGTCGAGGCGGAGCGCTTCGGTCGCGAATTCTTCGAGCGTCGCTACACCGACTACCGGATCGATACACCGCGCAGCGGCAAGGTGTGGCCGGCGTAGGTTGGCCGCGGTTTGCCCCCCATCCCAACCTTTCCCCCCACCGAAGGTGGAGGAAGGGGTGTACATCCCTTCCCCCAGCATCGCTGGCGGAGGGTCAGGGTGGGAGCCTCACGTGGTGCTTGATCTCGAAAACGGCATCTTCCCCCGGGCCCTCACGGGGGAGAACTGCTCCCTGAAGTCGCGTCCTGGTCGTGTCCGTGCCGCCGCCAGATCACGGTCATGGTGCCGGCGAGGAAGAGTCCGAACAGCGCGATGATCGAATCGAGCGACATCTCGATCTTCAGCATCAGCGCGTAGACGCCGAGCATCGCGAGGATGCTGAGGTTCTCGTTGAAGTTTTGCACGGCGATGGAGTGGCCGGCCCCCATCAGCAGGTGGCCCCGGTGCTGCAGCAGCGCGTTCATGGGCACGACGAAATAGCCGCCCATCGCTCCGGCGGCCACCAGCAGCGCGATCGCCAGGCGCCAGTCGGAGACGAACACCATGCCGATCACGAGCACTCCCATGGCGATGCCCACCGGCAGCACGCGCACGGCATGATCGAGAGCGACGGTCTTGGCGGCCACGACCGAACCGAGTGCGATGCCGACGGCCACGACCGCCGTGAGTTGGGTGGCCTGCTCGAGCGAGAAGTTGAGCGACAGTGCCGCCCAGGAGAGCACGATGAGGCGCAGCGTCGCGCCGGCGCCCCAGAACAGCGTCGTCACGGCGAGCGATACGTGGCCGAGCGGATCGCGCCACAGCAGCCGGAAGCTGTGCCAGAAGTCGAGCAGCAGGAAGATCGGGTCGCGTCGCGGCAGCTTGTGGTCGAACGCCACCTTCGGGATGTAGAGGTTGACCAGCGCCGCCGCGAGGTAGAGCAGGAGGATGAGGAAGATCGCGACCTCGGGCGCCGAGTCGAGGCGCGGAATGCTCCCGAGGAAGCTGAAGCGGCCCAGCATCCAGTCGGAGAAGCGATCGCCCACCATGATGCCGCCGATGATGGCGCCCAGGATGATCGAGGTGACGGTGAGGCCCTCCATCCAGCCGTTGGCCAGCACGAGCTTGTGGGGCGGCAGGAACTCGGTGAGGATCCCGTACTTCGCCGGCGAGTACATGGCCGCCCCGATGCCGACGATGCCATAGGCGTACAGCGGCTGCAGGCCCGCCAGCATCGCCGCACAGCCGGCCATCTTCACGGCGTTGCTGATGAACATCACGCGCCCCTTGGGCAGCGAATCGGCGAACGGCCCGACGAACGGAGCGAGCACGATGTAGGCGAACACGAAGAACTGCTGCAGCACCGGCGTATGCCAATCGGCGGCGTGCAATTGCGCCAGCAGCGCGATGGCAGCGAACAACAGCGCGTTGTCCGCGAGGGCGGAGAGAAACTGCGCCGCGAGGATGGTGTAGAAACCGCGGGTCATTCGTCCGTCGTGACGGTGTTCTGCATCGTGTCGTGGCGCGTCGCGGCGATGCGCGGGCGCTGGCTTTATACCATGAATGTACGCAGCCACAGACCATCGATCCGGCGATGCGTTCGCCGTGCCGGCCACGTTAGAATCGGTTCGATGCACGACCTAGCGCGCTGCCGGTAACGCCATGTCCCGCCCGATCCGCGCCACCGTCGACCTCGCCGCCTTCGCGCACAACCTCGCGGTGGCTCGACGCCATGCCGGCACTGCACGGATTCTCGCCGTGCTCAAGGCCAATGCCTACGGCCATGGCCTCGATCGGTTGCTGCCGGCAGCGCGGTCGGCCGACGGACTCGGCGTGCTCGAGATGGAGGCAGCGGCGCGGCTGCGCGACCGGGGCTACAGGGGGACGATCGTGCTGCTCGAGGGTTGCTTCGACGCGCGCGAGATCGCGGACGCACTGAGACTCGGGGTGACTCCGGTCGTGCACGGCGTCGATCAGCTCGAGTCCCTGCTCGGCCGGCGCATCGAGCGGCCCGTCGATGTCTGGCTCAAGTTGAACACCGGCATGAACCGTCTGGGCTTCCGGCTGGCCGAGTTCAGGGAAGCCCGCCGGCGCCTCGAAGCATCGGGCGCCATCAGGGCCGTCACCCCGATGACCCATTTCGCGAACGCGGACGATGGCCGCGGTGTCGCGGAGCAGCTCGCCGTCGTGAAAGCCGCGGGGGACGGGCCATGGTCCCTCGCCAACTCCGCGGCGCTCGTGCGCTACCCCGATTCCCGTGCTGCCTGGGTGCGCCCCGGCATTCTTCTGTATGGAGCGACGCCGTTCGCCGATGAGAGCGCGGCAGCGCTCGGACTGCAGCCGGTCATGACCCTCCGCTCCAGGGTGATCGCGGTGCAGACGCTGACTACCGGCGAGGCGATCGGCTATGGCTGGGCTTTCAGAGCCGAGCGGGCGATGCGGGTCGGCATCGTCGCGTGCGGCTATGCCGACGGCTATCCGCGGCTTGCGCCGACCGGAACACCCGTGGCCGTGGCCGGTGTTCGCACGCGCACGCTGGGTCGGGTATCCATGGACATGCTGACCGTGGATCTCACCGCAGTCCCGGCTGCCGGGGTCGGTGCGGAGGTCGAGTTGTGGGGAGCGACGATTCCGGTGGACGAAGTGGCCGCCGCGGCCGGCACCGTAGGCTACGAACTGCTCTGTGCCTTGGCGCCGCGCGTGCCCGTGGACGTACGGGACGATGGTGATCCGCCGGCGGCCGACTGACCCTTCTTCGCCGGCGGGGGGCCGGCGAGCTGCACCAGGAGATGCGACTCGCGCTTGTAGAAGCCCTCCGTGTGGAAAGTCTCGGGCAGCTTGTACAGCTCGTAGTCGAGGTGGTGGCACAGCTCGTGGAGCACGGTCCGCAGAAACGTGCGCGGCGCCACCACCTTCTGTTTCTGGGCGGTGCGCATCCAGACCTCCACCACGGCGCGGTTGCCCTCATCCTCCGGCAGATACATCCCGTGCAACTCGCCCCAGTCGCCGCTGGGGCGGGTGGCGTAGACCTTCACGCGCAGCGACGGCACCTTGAACCGCATGGTGAGGTCGTCCAGCAGCTGCTGGCAGGCGCGCTGCACCGCGGTCTCCCGGTCGGCTTCGAGTCCGGCAGCGATGGCGGCGATGACCGATCCCGTATCCGGCCCCGGCGGCAGCGGCAGTTCGACGATGGCGTCGCTGCGGTCGTAGATGCGGCGGCGGCTCGCAGGGAGACGATCGTAGTAGGCGAAGGGCAATGCAGACTCCGTCGTGCGGCGACGATGCAGTGTGCCGCGGCGCCTGCGGCCTGTGAAGGCGCGATGCGATAATCGGGCGTGGCCAAGCCCAAGACCATCTACACCTGCACCGAGTGCGGCGGCGAATCCCTCAAGTGGCAGGGCCAATGCCCGCACTGCGGACTCTGGAACACCCTGGTCGAAGGCGTGGCCGACAAGGCGCCGGCGCGCTATCAGGGCCTCGCGGAAGCTAGCAAGGTGGCGCGCCTGGCGGAAGTGAGCGCGGAAGAGGCGCCGCGCCGCTCGACCGGCATCTCCGAACTCGATCGCGTCCTCGGGGGCGGGCTGGTGCAGGGGGCGGTCGTGCTGTTGGGCGGCGATCCCGGCATCGGCAAGTCGACGCTGCTGCTCCAGGCGCTGACCGCAATGGCGCACGACGGCAAGGCGCTCTACGTGAGCGGTGAGGAATCGGCGCAGCAGGTGGCGCTGCGCACGCGCCGGTTGGCGCTGGCCGCAGGCGATCTCGACATGCTGGCCGAGATTCAGCTCGAACGCATCCTGTCGACCTTGGAGGCGCGCAAGCTGGACGTGGCGGTGATCGATTCGATCCAGACCGTCTACTCCGAGACGCTGCAATCCGCCCCCGGCAGCGTGGCGCAGGTGCGCGAGTGCGCTGCGCAGCTCACGCGCTTCGCGAAGTCGAGCGGCACCGCGCTGCTGCTGGTCGGGCACGTCACCAAGGAAGGCGCGCTGGCCGGGCCGCGCGTGCTGGAACACATGGTGGACTGCGTGCTGTACTTCGAAGGCGACACCCATTCGAGTTTCCGGCTCGTGCGCGCCATCAAGAACCGCTTCGGCGCGGTGAACGAACTGGGCGTGTTCGCGATGACCGACAAGGGGTTGAAGGGCGTGTCCAACCCTTCGGCCCTGTTCCTGTCGCAGCACGGCGGCGAGGTACCGGGCTCATGCGTGATGGTCACGCAGGAAGGCTCGCGGCCGCTGCTGGTGGAAGTGCAGGCGCTGGTGGACGAGGCCCATGCACCGAACCCGCGCCGTTTGTCGGTGGGACTCGAGCAGAACCGGCTCGCGATGCTGCTCGCCGTGCTGCACCGGCATGCCGGCATCGCGGCGTTCGATCAGGACGTGTTCGTGAACGCGGTGGGGGGCGTGAAGATCGACGAGCCGGCGGCGGACCTGCCGGTGCTGCTCGCCATCGTTTCGTCGCTGCGCGGCAAGCCCTTGCCCGGAAAGCTCGTCGCCTTCGGGGAGATCGGTCTCGCGGGCGAAGTGCGCCCGGTGCAGCGTGGTCTGGAGCGGCTCAAGGAAGCCGCGAAGCTCGGCTTCACACGCGCGATCGTGCCGAAGGCGAACGCACCGAAGGTATCGATCGACGGCATCGAGGTGATCCCGGTGGACCGCGTCGAGCAGGCGGTGGCGGCACTGCGTTCTGCTTGAACGCTTCCCCCATCCCAGCCTTCCCCCGGCTGAGCCGGGGGAAGGAGTGCCTCCGCTGGCACCACCATGGGCGCTGACATCTCGACGTGATCGACCCACATGCACTCCTTCCTCCACCGAAGGTGGGGGAAGGCTGGGATGGGGGCGGTGCGGCTAGTGCAGCAGCAGCCAGGCCGCGACACTGGCCGAAGCCGCTGCCAGCGCCCACAGCCAGGGCGCCACGTGGGTGGATCGCATCGGCTGCACGACCGGAGGCCGGGTACGGCTCGGTGCAGCGTCGACGGGCGCCTTGGTGGCCTTGGTCTTCGCGTCGAATTCGCTTGCCAGGCCTGACAGGGCGGCGAGCCGCAGCGTCGCCGCGCTCGAATCGAACGACTCCGAGACGGAGAAGCTGGGTGTCGTCGTCACTGCCTTGATCGGGATCTCTTCGGTGGTGTCGTCGCCACCGCCGGTCACCGTCGCGAGTTTGTCTTCGGTCCGCGTTCCGACCGCCTGGGCATCGGCCGTCTGCCGGGCGGATTCGCGCAGGCGCGCGAGCATGCGCTTTTCCAGATCGCCCGAGTTGCCGGCAATGAGGCTCGCACGCAGATCGTCGGCGAGCTCGCGGGCGCTCTGATAGCGCGCTTCGGGCACCTTCGAGAGCGCCTTCGCGACGATGTAGTCGAGGATCTTGGGCAGGCCCGCCTTGATGCTGCTCGGTGCGGGTGCCGTGGCGTTCATGGTCTGGTACATCACGCCGTGCACCGTGTCGGCCTGGAACGGCGCCTGGCCGGTGAGCATCTCGTACAACACCACGCCGAGCGAGAAGATGTCGCTGCGCTGGTCGGCCCGCTTCCCGGCGACCTGCTCCGGAGACATGTACCGGGGCGAACCGAGGATCATCCCGGTCATGGTCTTCAGTTCCGAACTGCGCATGCGCGCGATGCCGAAGTCGGTGATCTTCGCGATGCCGTCGCGGTTCAGCATGATGTTGGTCGGCTTGATGTCGCGATGGATCACGCCGCGGCCATGGGCATAGGTGAGGCCGTCGGCCACCTGGGCGGCGATGTTCACCGCTTCGTCCAGCGCGAGGCAACCGCGCTCGGAGAGGATGGAGCGCAGCTCGCGTCCTTCGAGGTACTCCATCGCCATGTAGGCGAGCCGGTCGGTCTTGCCGATGTCGTAGATGACGACGATGTTGGGATGGGAGAGCCCGCCGGCGGCCTTGGCTTCCTGATAGAAGCGCGCCTCGTATTCGGCCAGGTCTTCCTTGGGCAGGTTCAGGTTGACCGTCTTGATGGCCACGAGGCGGTCGAGCAGCGGGTCGTGCGCCTTGTACACCGTGCCCATGGCGCCTTCGCCGAGGCGCACCAGCACTTCGTACCGGCCGAGGTGCGTGGCCTTCGCTTCCGGCAGAGCCTGCACGGTGCTCACGGCGCCCGCTCCTTCACGCTGCGGAAGACGGGACCCCAGATCGGATGGCCGGACTCGGCGGCCGTCAGGTCGAAGCGCGGATCGATCTCGATCGCCTGGCGGAATTCATCGCGGCACTGGATCTCGCGGTTGGACGCGCAGTTGATGAACGCAAGGTACTTGTGGGCCGTCACGCGGTCGGTCTTGGAGCGCAGCCCGTCGTCCAGGGCGGTCTTGATCTTGCGGCCGGCCTGGCGGTAGTTGCCGTCCTCGTAGTCGCGCAGCCCGTCCTCGAGCAACTCCTTGCCGGCATCGCCGGTCAGGTACGGCTTGGGGAAGTCCTTGAACGGCCCGCTGGCGCAGCCCGCTGCGAGCGTCACGAACACGGCGAGACCCAGGCGGACGAGGAGGCGGGACAGGGTGGGCGGAAACCACCTCGATGCCGGTGGGGAGGTGGCTTGTGCGCCCCGGCGGCGCCGGCCGCTGATCCATCGTGGCAGCAGGTCTTTCACTGTCACTAGAACTTGTGCTTGATGCGGAAATGCTGGCCGGGCGCCAGTTCCACGGTTTCGGTATACGAGGGGAAGCCCGGATTGCGCAGTTCGATCTCGGCCCGGCCGGCGTTCACTTCGACCACGTTGACGGGCGGAGTCACTCCGAGCTTTGCTCCATTCACGTAAACCTCTCCCCAGGGGGTCACGGCGAGCGCGATGACAGCTTTTTCGGCAGGAACGCTCGCCGCTTGAGCGGCAGCGGGTGCGGGCTGGGCCTGCGGAGCCGGTGCGGGAGGCGGGGCTTCGGGTCGGCTCGAGATGCGAGCCACTTCGTGCGATGCGGCGTTGGTGACGCGCTTGTGCGCGGAACGCGGTTCCTTCGCATCGGGCGTCGGCTCCGCCGAGGGCGGTGCCGCGAGTAGTTCGTCCAGTTCCACCATCTTGCGCACGACCGGCTTGATCGGGGTCTGGGCAACCGGGGTAGGGGCCGCAGCCTTCGATGGCGGCTCGGGATCGGCCGCAGCCGTCAGGTCGACGCGGTGATCCGAAACGAACACTGCCGCGGCCAGGGCCAGCACCGACACCAGCGCCGCCACATAGGCGGCCCGGGCGTTGCGCCACCAGGGGCCGGCGTGGGCGACCGGACCGAGCGTGCGTTCCGCGTCGCGGCCGCTGCGCGGTACTTCATCGTTGCTGGCGGCCTGCGGACCGAACCCGCCGGACTTGGAGACGATGTGGTCGGGCACCTTCATGCCGACCTCGTAGATCTCGTGCTCGCGCACGTGCTTGTCGGTGCGCGATCCGCGATAGGAGAAGAGCTGGGCGTACCCCTCCGAGATGTGCGACACCACCTCGAAATAGGAACGCGACACCAGGACCTGGCCCGGGTCGGCGAAGCTCATCACGCGTTGCGCCACGTTGATGCCGTCGCCGATGATGTTTGGCTGGCTGTTCAAGTCCTTGACCAGCCGTACCGGACCGAGGTTGAGTCCGATGCGCGTCTCCAGCACCAGTCCGCCGGGCAGGGGCCGCTTGAAGCCTTCGCGCAGGTTCATCGCGACGAACAGCGCGTCCTCCGGGTCGCCGAGGAAGTTGATGGCCGCGCCGTCGCCGGTATCCAGGATGATCCGGTCGTTCGGCGCGATGTCGCGGATCGACTCGGCGATCAACGCATTGAAGCGTTCCTTCAGCAGGATCTGCTCCGAGACCGGCTTGCGCGAGTACTCGACGATGTCGAGGAACAACACGCTGCAGATGAACGTCCGGTTGGTCCGGTCGAGCATCGCCGCGCCGCTCTGGGTGCCGGAACTGGAGGTCTCGGTGGCGCGCGCCGTGGTGGCAACAGGTTTCACTTGGGTCGGGAGGTCGGGATCGTTGGGGTGTGGTGTCCGGTCAGCGGCGGGGGCGTCCTGCAACTCGCGGGGTTCGTGGGACCTGCTCTATCATCCCGAGCCCGAAACGTCCGACGCTGACTCAGGCGGGCACGACAAAGACGGTGGGACCCGCAGGATCAACCACGGAATCGAAGCGAATCAGGGCGTTATGAGCAACAAGCCGCAGGCAAACCCCTATCGGGACGAACTTCCACGGAATTCAGCAAATTACGTGCCCCTGACTCCGGTCTCGTTCCTCGCGCGGGCGGCGGACGTGTTTCCGGATCGGATCGCGGCGATCCACGGCGAATGGCGCCTCACTTGGCGCGAGGTCTTCGAGCGCAGCCGGCGCCTCGCCGCAGCGCTCGCGGCGCGCGGCATCGGTGACGGCGATACGGTCGCGGTGATGGCTGCCAATACGCCGCAGATGATCGAGGCGCACTTCGGAGTGCCGATGACCGGCGCGGTGTTGAACACGCTCAACACGCGCCTCGACGCCTCCGCCATCGCCTTCCAGCTCGGACACGGCGAGGCCAAGGTGCTGCTCGCCGACCGCGAGTTCTCCGAGACGATCGTGGCCGCCCTCGGAATGCTCGAGACGAAGCCCCTGGTGATCGACATCGACGATCCGTTGGCCCAGGGCGGTCGGTTGATCGGGGCCACGGACTACGAGACCTTCCTCGCGGGCGGCGATCCGGACTACGTGTGGTCGGCGCCCAGGGACGAATGGGATGCGATCGCGTTGTCATACACCTCGGGCACCACGGGCAATCCGAAGGGTGTGGTGACCCATCATCGAGGTGCATATCTCAACGCGGTCGGCAACGCGGTGACCTGGGCGATGCCGCATTTCCCCGTGTATCTGTGGACGCTGCCCATGTTCCACTGCAACGGGTGGTGCTTCCCGTGGACTCTGGCGCTGATGGCCGGCACCAACGTGTGCCTGCGGCGCGTGGACGCGAAGGCGATCCTGGACGCGATCCGCACTCATCGTGTGACTCACTATTGCGGCGCACCGATCGTCCACAACATGCTGATCAACGCGCCCGAGGAATGGAAGCGCGGCATCGGGCACAAGGTGTCGGGCCTGGTCGCCGCGGCCTCGCCGCCGGCGTCGATGATCGAGGGCATGGAACACATGGGCTTCGACATCACCCATGTGTACGGTCTCACCGAGGTCTACGGACCTGCTTCGGTCTGCGCCAAGCACCCCGAATGGGACGATCTTGCGCTGGAAGAGCGCGTGCGGCTGAACGGCCGCCAGGGTGTGCGCTATCCGCTGCAGGAAGGCATGGCGGTGTTCGATCCGGAGACGATGCAGCCCGTACCGCGCGACGGCGAGACCATGGGCGAGATCTTCTTCCGCGGCAACATCACGATGAAGGGCTATCTCAAGAATCCGCAGGCCACCGCGGAGGCCTTCGCGGGGGGGTGGTACCACACCGGCGACCTGGCCGTGGCCTACCCCGACGGCTACGTGAAGATCAAGGACCGCTCCAAGGACATCATCATCTCCGGCGGCGAGAACATCTCGTCGATCGAGGTCGAGGACATCCTGTACCGGCATCCTGCGGTGCTCGAAGCGGCCGTGGTGGCGCAGCCCGACGCAAAGTGGGGCGAGACGCCGTGCGCGTTCGTGACTCTGCGCGACGGGGTGGAGGTGACGGAGCAGGAGATCATCGCCTTCTGCCGCGAGCGGCTCGCGCACTACAAGGCGCCGCGGCGCGTGGTGTTCGGGCCGCTGCCGAAGACCTCGACCGGGAAGATCCAGAAGAATCTGCTGCGGGACAGGTTTCAGTAAACGCATGCCCGGCCCTGCAGCCTCGATCTGAGGTGGGCTAAAATCCCCTCAATACCGACTCCTATATAAGAGACCTACGTCATGAAGATCCTGGTACCCGTCAAGCGGGTGGTGGACTACAACGTCAAGGTGCGCGTCAAGGCCGACGGCACCGGCGTCGAGACCGCCAACGTCAAGATGTCGATGAACCCGTTCGACGAGATTGCAGTGGAAGAGGCCGTGCGGCTCAAGGAGGCCGGTGCGGCCACCGAGATCGTGGCGATCTCGATCGGCGTGGCCCAGTGCCAGGAGACGTTGCGCACCGCACTGGCCATCGGCGCCGACCGGGCGATCCTGGTGGAGACGGCGCTCGAGACGCAGCCGCTCGGTGTCGCGAAGGTGCTGAAGGCCCTGGTCGACAAGGAACAGCCGAAGCTGGTGATCCTTGGCAAGCAGGCGATCGACGACGATTCCAACCAGACCGGCCAGATGCTGGCGGCATTGCTCGGCTGGTCGCAGGCCACCTTCGCCTCGAAGGTGAAGGTCGAGGGCGACGGCGCCCAGGTCACGCGCGAGATCGACGGCGGCCTCGAAACCATCGCCATCAAGCTGCCGGCCGTGGTGACCACCGACCTGCGCCTCAATGAACCGCGCTACGTCACGCTGCCGAACATCATGAAGGCGAAGAAGAAGCCGCTCGAGACGTTGACGCCGGATGCACTCGGCGTCGACTTCAAGCCGCGCCTGACCACGCTGAAGGTGGTCGAGCCGCCCAAGCGCGGCGCCGGCAAGCAGGTGGCGAGCGTGGCCGAACTGGTCGACAAGCTCAAGAACGAAGCGAAGGTGATCTGAACATGACTGTGCTTGTCATCGCTGAACACGACAACGCGAAACTCAAGTCCGCCACCCTCAACACGGTCGCCGCGGCCGCCAAGATCGGTGGTGACATCCATGTGCTGGTCGCGGGCAGCCAATGCGGCGCGGCTGCGCAAGCTGCCGCTGGCGTCGCCGGCGTCGCGAAGGTGCTGGTCGCCGACAGCGAGATCTATCGCGACCAGCTCGCCGAGAACCTTGCCGCACTGATCGTCCAGGTCGGCGGCAGTTATTCGCACATCCTGGCGCCGGCGACGGCGTTCGGCAAGAACGTGCTGCCGCGTGTCGCAGCCATGCTCGACGTTGCGCAGATCTCCGACATCACCGCCGTCGAATCCGCCGACACGTTCGTGCGTCCCATCTACGCCGGCAATGCGATGGCCACGGTGCAGTCATCGGACAAGGTGAAGGTGATCACTGTCCGTACCACCGGTTTCGATGCGGTGCCTGCCAGCGGCGGATCGGCCACGACGGAATCGATCGGTGCGGCCGCGGATTCGGGATTGTCGAAGCTGGTGGGGCAGGAACTCACCAAGTCGGCGCGTCCTGAACTCACCGCTGCGCGAGTCATCGTGTCCGGCGGCCGTGGCATGGGCAACGGCGAGAACTTCGCCATTCTCGAGAAGCTCGCGGACAAGCTCGGCGCTGCCGTGGGTGCATCGCGAGCGGCCGTGGACGCGGGCTTCGTCCCCAACGACTATCAGGTGGGCCAGACCGGCAAGATCGTCGCGCCCGAGCTGTACATCGCGGTTGGCATCTCCGGGGCGATCCAGCATCTGGCCGGCATGAAGGACAGCAAAGTCATCGTCGCCATCAACAAGGATGCCGAGGCTCCCATCACCCAGGTGGCGAACTACTGGCTCGTCGCCGATCTCTTCCAGGCCGTTCCAGAACTGACCGACGCGCTCGGCTGAAACGCACCGCCGCGCCGCACTCTCTCACGGAGCACATCATGTCCACCTACAGCGCCCCGATCCGCGACATGCAGTTCGTGTTGAAGGAGCTGGTCGATCTCGACGCCATCGCTGCACTGCCCGGTTGCGAGGAATTGTCGCCCGACCTGGTGGACGCGGTGCTGGAAGAAGCCGGCAAGTTCGCGGCAGGTGTGCTCGACCCGCTCAACTGGCCGGGCGACCAGACCGGCGCGCAATGGAAGGACTTCGTCGTCACCGCCGCGCCGGGTTTCAAGGAGGCCTATCGCCAGTTCGTGGATGCGGGCTGGGCCGCGGTCGGCGGTCTGCCGGAGTTCGGTGGGCAGGGTCTGCCGCACGTGCTGTCGCAGCAGCTCTCCGAGATGTGGAACTCGGCGAACATGTCGTTCTGCTTGTGTCCCATGCTCACCAACGGCGCGACGCTGGCGGTTGCGCGCCACGGCTCCGACGCGCTGAAGAACAAGTTCCTGCCCAAGCTGGTGACCGGCGAGTGGACCGGCACCATGAACCTGACCGAACCGCAGGCCGGCTCGGATCTGTCGGCGGTGCGGACCAAGGCGGTTCCGGAAGGCGACCACTACCGCATCTACGGTACCAAGATCTTCATCACGTGGGGCGAGCACGACATGACGGACAACATCGTCCATCTGGTGCTCGCACGCCTGCCCGATGCGCCCGAAGGCGTGAAGGGCATCTCGCTCTTCATCGTGCCCAAGTTCCTGGTGGGCGACGACGGCAGTCTTGGCGCGCGCAACGACGTGAAGTGCGTGTCGATCGAGCACAAGCTGGGTATCCACGGCAGTCCGACGTCCGTGATGGCCTACGGCGACAAGGACGGTGCCATCGGCTACCTGGTGGGGGAGGAGAACCAGGGTCTCGCGTATATGTTCACGATGATGAACTTCGCGCGGCTCGAGGTGGGCGTCGAAGGCGTGGCGCTGGCCGAGCGCGCCTACCAGCGCGCGCGCGCATACGCGAAGGACCGCGTGCAGGGGCGCGAGATCGGCGTGAAGGCCGGCGATCGCGTCTCGATCATCCACCATCCCGACGTGCGCCGCATGCTGATGACGATGAAGGCGTACTCCGAGGCGATGCGGGCGGTGGCCGCCGCAGCCGCGGAAGCGCTCGATCATGCACTGGCGAGTCCCGATGCGGAGGCGAAGCGCCGTGGCCAGGCCAAGTTCGACCTGTTGACTCCGGTGGTAAAGGGCTGGTGTACCGAGATGAGCATCGAGATCGCATCCCTCGGTGTGCAGGTGCACGGCGGCATGGGTTTCGTGGAAGAGACCGGTGCGGCCCAGCATCTGCGTGATGCGCGCATTACTTCCATCTACGAGGGCACGACCGGTATCCAGGCGAATGACCTGATCGGCCGCAAGCTCGCGTTCGAGAAGGGCGTGACCGCCCGCGCCGTGATCGAAGAGATCCGTGCGATCGATGCCGAACTCGCGCAGCATCCGTCGCATCCGGCTCTGTCGGCGCTGAGAAGCGCGCTGCGGTCCGGTGTCGATGCGCTGACCGAAGCTACGGAATGGCTGCTGGCAAATTACTCCGCAAACCCGAAGGGCGCCGCGGCCGGGGCCGTTCCCTACCTGAAGCTGTGGGGTACGGTGGCCGGGGGCTGGCAGATGGCGCGCGCGGCGCTCATCGCGAAGCGGCAGCTCGATGGCGGTTCGGCGGAATACGACTTCTATCGCGCGAAGCTCGCGACGGCACGCTTCTACGGCGAGCACATCCTGCCGCTCGCCCTGGCCTATCGCACCGCCATCGTCACCGGCGCCGAGAGTGTCCTTGCGCTGGAAGAAGCGCAGTTCTGACCTGGCAGCGCTCGTCGTTGCCGCGTCTTTCTGCGCGATGGCCCATGCGGCATTCACGGACGAAGAGAGCGCGGCGCTGGATGCCGACGTAAAGCTGTACGCCGACGTCTACGCCTGCGATGAAGAGCCGCTCGCGGAACGGCTGCGTTCGACGGTGCTGCTGATCGCCGCCGGCTCCGGCAAGACTGCGGCTGAGGTGGTCATGGCGCGCCAACGCTTCCTCGATGGATTGCGTGACCGCGCGCGAAAGGGCGGCAGACCGACGGCGACCGGGTGTGCCCGGGCGTTGTCCGACGCCCGGACGCGGCTGCAGGCGCTCGAGTCCATCCGACTGGAGCCACCGGCCAACCGCTGAGTTTTGAGCTGCCGTGACTGGGCCACGCAACCGCACGGTGGTTGAGCGGGACTTCCTCGCGTTTGAATTCGAGGGTGGTTGACAGCGCAGTGTTCGGCCAAGCATGATTCAAACACTTGTTTGAATCAGTCGTTGGAATCCTGTCGATGCCACCCGTAGACCGCGAACCGACCCGCGGCAGTCCCGACACCAAGGACCGCATCCTCGCGGCGGCCGAGGCCCTGTTCATGGAGCAGGGCTATGCGGCAACGTCCCTGCGTGCCATCACGGCCCAGGCCAACGTCAACCTGGCGGCGGTGAACTACCACTTCGGATCCAAGGAAGCCCTGATCCGCGAAGTGTTCGATCGCCGCCTCGGCCCGCTCAACCAGGCTCGCCTCGACTATCTGGCCCGGGTCGAGTTCGAGGCCGGCGGACGCCCGCTGACCCCGGAAAAGATTCTCGAGGCGATGATCGCGCCGGTGGTGCAGCTCGCGCGCGATCCGTTGAAGCGCGGTGCAGTGTTCCTGCGTCTGCTGGGGCGGGCGCTCTCGGAACCGGCGGACACCATGAAGCAGGTGCTGCCGATCCACTACCGCGACGTGGTACTCCGCTTCAAGGAAGCCCTGGTGCGCGCGCTGCCCGATGTTCCGGAACAGGAACTGGTCTGGCGCATGCACTTCACTTTCGGGGCCATGGCCTACGCCATGGCCGGCAACGACGCGTTGCAGCTCATCACCACGTGCGAAGTGGAAGGTGCGGACGATGCCGAGGCGATCATCCGGCGCCTCGTCCCGTTCCTGGCGGCCGGCCTCAAGGCGCCGGTACCGCTGCCGATGCGAACTTCGACCGCCCACCCGACGACCAACCGAGAAGCCGCCTGAAGGCGGTATTCGTGCAACCACGGAGGTTCCGATGCTGACATTCCTCATCTGCCTGGTCGCTGCTGCGGCGATCCTGCTCGGTGTCGCGCCGTTGCGACGACGCCTGCTGAGCGACCCGATGCTGGGCTGGTTCCGCAAGGTGCTGCCGCAGGTGTCGCAGACGGAACAGGAAGCACTCGACGCCGGCACCGTCTGGTGGGACGGTGACCTGTTCAGCGGGCGTCCCGACTGGAGGCGGCTGCTCGCCTTTCCGAAGCCCACGCTGAACGCCGAGGAACAGGCCTTCATGGACGGTCCGGTGGAAGAGTTGTGCGCGATGCTCGACGACTGGGAGGTTTCGCACGAACTGAACGACCTGCCGCCCCACGCGTGGCAATACATCAAGGATCGCGGCTTCCTCGGCATGATCATCCCGAAGCAGTACGGCGGGCTCGGGTTCTCCGCGCTGGCGCACAGCGCCGTGGTCACGAAGCTCGCGACGCGCAGCGCCACCGGTACCGTGTCGGTGATGGTGCCCAACTCGCTCGGGCCCGCGGAACTGCTGCTGCACTACGGCACCGAGGCGCAGAAGAATCACTACCTGCCGCGGCTCGCGAAAGGACTGGAGATGCCGTGCTTCGCACTCACCGGCCCGGACGCGGGTTCGGATGCGGGTTCCATTCCCGACTTCGGCATCGTGTGTCACGGCATGCACGAGGGGCGCGAGGTATTGGGCATGCGCGTGACCTGGGAGAAACGCTACATCACGCTGGGCCCGATCGCCACGCTGCTGGGTCTCGCGTTCAGGCTGTACGATCCCGACCATCTGCTGGGGCAGGACGAGGACGTCGGCATCACGCTCGCGCTGATTCCGACGAAGCATCCAGGCGTCAACATCGGCCGCCGCCATTTCCCGCTGAACGGTTCGTTCATGAACGGGCCGAACTCCGGCAAGGACGTGTTCATCCCGATGGACTGGGTGATCGGCGGCCGCGAACGGGTCGGCCAGGGGTGGCGCATGCTGATGGAGTGCCTGGCCGCGGGTCGTTCGATCTCGCTGCCCTCCTCGAGCACCGGTCTGCTCAAGCTCTGCGCTCGCGCCACTGGCGCGTACGGCCGGATCCGCAGCCAGTTCAAGACGCCGGTGGCGCGCTTCGAGGGAGTGGAAGAGGCCATCGCGCGCATCGGCGGTCACACCTACGTGATCGATGCCGCGCGCGAGATGACGGCAGGTGCCGTCGACCTGGGTGAGAAACCGTCGGTCGTCTCCGCGATCTTGAAGTACCACGCCACGGAGCGCGGACGCATCGCGATCAACGACGCGATGGACGTGCACGGCGGCAAGGGCATCTGCCTCGGACCCAACAACTATCTCGGCCGCGCCTATCAGCAGATCCCCATCGGCATCACGGTGGAAGGTGCGAACATCCTGACACGCAGCATGATCATCTTCGGACAGGGCGCGATCCGCTGCCATCCGTACGTGCTGCGCGAAATTGCCGCCACACGCGAACCGGACGCCGCCAAGGCATCGGTCGAGTTCGATGCCGCGCTGTGGGGCCACGTTCGTTTCGTAGTTGCCAACTTCGTTCGCGCCGTCGGCCACGGTGTGACCGGTTCGGTCCTCGCCGGCAGTGCAGGCGATGCCCACACCGCCCGCTACTATCGTCAGCTGTCGCGTCTCTCCGCGGCGCTGGCCTTCTCGGCCGACGTGGCGATGCTGGTGCTGGGCGGTTCGCTCAAGCGGCGCGAGAAGCTGTCGGCGCGCCTCGGCGATGTGCTGTCGCAGCTCTACCTCGCATCCGCCACGCTCAAGCGCTACGAGGACGATGGTCGCCCCGAGGCCGATCTGCCGCTGGTGCACTGGGGTTTGCAGGACTGCCTGCATCGGGCCGAGGAAGCGTTCGCAGGGTTGGTGGAGAATTTCCCGAGCCGACCCATGGCGTGGCTGATCCGTCTCGCCGCATTTCCCCTCGGGCGCGGCTTGCGCGCACCGGATGACCGTCTGGGCGGAGAGGTCACCCGGCTGCTGTCCGAACCATCCGCGGCGCGCGATCGGTTGACGCGCGGCATGTTCATCCGCAAGGACGAGGCCGATCCGGTTGGACGCCTGGAGGTGGCGCTCGACCTGGTGGTACCCGCAGAAGCGGTCGAAGCCAAACTGCGCGCCGCCGCGAAGGCCGGCGTGCTGCACGGCAGAACCAACGACGAACGTCGCGCGAGTGCGCTCTCGCAAGGGATCATCACCGCGGAAGAGGCGGCCCTGCTGGATCGCTTCAAGCGGGTGCAGCGCGCCTGCATCATGGTCGACGATTTTCCGCGCGACATCGGCAGGAACGTGGCGGCGACTTCGACCACAGAAACCAAGTGGCGCAGGGAGGCCGCGTGAAGCAACAGGTGCTGCTGGGGATCGACGGCGGGGTGGCGACCCTTTCGTTGAACCGTCCGGACGTGATGAACGCCATGGACGGCGAGATGATGATCGAGCTGCGTGCCGCCTCCGAACTGGTGGCGAGCGATCCTGCGGTGCGGGTCATCGTGCTGCGCGGGGAGGGCCCGGCATTCTGCGCGGGTGGCGACGTCGCGCTGTTCCACAAGCGTCTGGACGATCTGCCGCAGCTCGTGCTGCAGATGGGGCGCGAGTTCCACTTTGCCCTGTGGGCGCTGCGCCGGGCGGCCAAGCCCGTCCTTGGCGTGGTGCACGGCACGGTGGCGGGTGCGGGGTTCAGCTTGTTGTGTGCGACCGACCTGGCGATCGCCGCGGACGATACGCGCTTCACCCTCGCCTACACCAACATCGGCACGAGTCCGGACGGCGGCAGCAGCCATTTCCTGCCGCGGCTAGTCGGCTACAAGCGGGCGATGCAACTCACGTTGCTGCCCGACATGTTCGATGCCGCCACGGCGCTCGAATACGGTCTGGTCAACTGGATCGTGCCGGCGGCTGCGCTCGCCGACGAAGTCGCGAAACTGACGAAGCGCCTGGCCAAGGGGCCCACGATGGCGTATGGCGAGGCGAAGGCGTTGTTGAATGCAAGCCTCGGCCGCACCATGGAGGCCCAGATGGAGGAGGAACTGTTCGCCTTCGGGCGCTGCGCAACGAGCAGCGATCTCAAGGAAGGCGTCAGCGCGTTCGTGGAGAAGCGCAAGCCTGTATTCCGCGGCAGCTGACGCCGCTCGAAGTCACAACAACAATCGATCGATGGCCACTCTCAAGGGAAAGACCGTCTTCATCACGGGCGCCTCGCGCGGAATCGGGCGTTCGATCGCCTTGCGTGCCGCGGCGGACGGTGCCAACGTGGTGATCGCGGCAAAGACGGCCGAGCCTCATCCGAAACTGGAAGGCACCATCTTCACCGTTGCGGCGGAGGTGGAGCAGGCCGGCGGCAAGGCGCTGCCGATCCAGCTCGACATCCGCGACGAGGCGGCGGTCGAGGCCGCCGTCAAGAAGACGGCCGAGACCTTCGGCAGCATCGACATCCTCGTGAACAATGCGAGCGCCATCAGTCTGACCGACACGCTCGGCACCCCGGCGAAACGCTTCGACCTGATGCACCAGATCAACACCCGCGGCACTTACGTCTGCGCGCAGGCGTGCATTCCGTTCCTGAAGCGCAGTGCCAATCCGCACATCCTCACGCTGTCGCCGCCGCTCAACCTCAAGCCGAAATGGTTCAAGGCCCATCTCGCCTACACGCTGTCGAAGTACGGCATGAGCCTGTGCACGCTGGGCCTGGCGGCCGAATTCGCGTCCGACGGCATCGCCGTGAATTCCCTCTGGCCGCGGACGACCATCGCCACCGCAGCGGTCGCCACGTTCTTTCCGCAGGCCATGGCGGCCAGCCGCGTGCCCGAGATCATGTCCGACGCCGCCTACGCCATCGTGACCCGGCCGAGTCGCGAGTGCACCGGCAACTTCTTCGTCGACGAGGAAGTCCTGCGCTCCGCCGGCGTGACCGATTTCGAACGCTATGCCGTTACGCCTGGCCTGCCCCTGGCCGCCGATATCTTCGTGGACTGAACCGACGTGAATTCACCCTTGACCGAAGCCGCTTTGACAGTGACTCTGCCTGCAGACCGCGATCCCACGCTGCGCGTGGTGCCGATGCCTTCCGACGTCAATCCTTCCGGGGACATCTTCGGCGGATGGATCATGGCCCAGGTGGACATTGCGGGTGCCATTCCAGCGCTGCGACTGGCGCAGGGGCGCGTCTCCACGGTGGCCGTGAACTCGTTCGTGTTCAAGCAGCCGGTGCTGATCGGTGACATCGTGAGCTTCTATGCCGAGGTGGTGCGCGTGGGCCGCACGTCCATCACGGTCAATGTCGAGGTTTACGCCGAGCGCGGACTCGAGCGCGAGGTGGTGAAGGTGACGGAGGCGACGCTCACCTACGTTGCAGTAGGGAGTGATCGGAAACCACGGCCGGTGCAGCCGGGACAAGGGTAGGAGTGCAGATGACCAATCGGGCCGGTCGGCCCGCATCGAAAGAGGACCCAAACATGAAAAGCAAGTGGCGTTACGGTACTTTCGCTGGGGCCATGGCGGTGGCCCTGGGTTGCGGAGCAGGCACGGCGCAGTCGGCGGGATTCTTTCTTCCCTACCAGGGTGCTGCGGCGATCGGCAATTCGCTCGCCGGTACGGCGGCGCTGGGCGAGGATGCGAGCACCGCGTACTGGAATCCGGCTGCAATGTCGCGATTGCAAGAAGGTCAGGTGGCCTTCGCTGCCCACTACGCGGCGCCGATCGTCCAGTTCTCGAACAATGGGTCTACCGGGCCGGCCGCCATCGTACCCGCGACCGGGGGCAATGGCGGGGACGCAGGCGTGCCGACCATCCTGCCCAATCTGTTTGCCGTCGTTCCGTACGGTGCGTGGGCCTTCGGTGTCGCCGTATCCACGACGTTCGGCAACCGGACCGAGTACGACCCGACTTGGCGCGGGCGCTTCCAATCCACCGATTCGAAGCTGATCGCGACCAATATCAGCCCGTCGCTCTCGTACAAGTGGAACGACTGGTCCTTCGGCGTCGGTGTGAACTACACCCGCCTCGAAACGGAGTTCCATCAGCGTGTGGTGCTCGGGGTCAATACCGAGGGCAACGCCAAGCTGTCCGGTGACGACAACGCGTGGAGTGCCAACGCCGGTGTCCTGTGGGAGATGACTCCGAAGACCCGCATCGGCCTCAGCTACCGGTCGAAGATCGATTTCCAGCTTGCGGGAACGCAGCAGGTGGCGACACTCACCGGTGTGGCGGTGCCGGGCCAGAACTTCGATGTCCGTGCCGACCTGACGCTGCCCGCCATCACCACGCTCAGCGCCGTGCACGATTTCGACAGCGGATGGTCGATCCTCGGCGACATTTCCTACACCCAGTGGAGCGAGATCAACAAGCTGTTGGTCAAGAACCTCGCGGGCACCACGGTCCAGACGCTCTCCTTCGACCTCAAGGATGCGCTGCGCGCGTCCGTGGCGGCGAACTACCGCTGGAACGAGAACTGGCTGTTCCGGGCCGGCGTTGCCTTCGACCAGTCGTCCGTCAAGGGTCCGGCCGAGCGGACCGCGAGCCTGCCGGACAGCGACCGCATCTGGCTCTCGCTGGGGGCCCGGTGGGATATCGTGCCCAAGAAGCATCGGCTCGATTTCGCCTACGCGCACGTCTTTGTCGACACATCCGAGATCGGCCGCACCACCACCGGTTCGTCGGGGATGACGCTGAAGGGCGACTACCGTAACTCGGCGGACATCCTGAGCGCGCAGTACACGTTCTCGTTCTAGCTCTCGCGGTTCCGGCCGGCGTGCGAGTCGCGCCGGCCGGCCGATTCTTCGATTGGAGCATGCCGTCATGGCATCGCAAGACAGGTTTTTCGTCCGTCGCGTCGCGGTGCTCGGCGCCGGTGTGATGGGTGCGCAGATCGCTGCGCATCTGGTGAATGCGGGGGTCGAAGCCGTGCTGTTCGACCTGACCGCCAAGGACGGCGACCCGAACGGGATCGTGCTGAAGGCCATCGAAGGTCTGCGCAAGCTCGAACCGAGTCCGCTCGCCACGACCTCAGTGGCCGATGTCATCGCGGTGGCCAACTACGACCAGCATCTCGACCGGCTTTCCGGCTGCGATCTGGTGATCGAGGCGATCGCCGAGCGCATGGACTGGAAACGCCAGCTGTACGAGCGGATCGCGCCGCACATCGCGTCCGACGCCATCGTCGCCAGCAACACGTCGGGGCTTTCCATCAATGCACTCTCGCAGGCGCTGCCGGCCTCGTTGCGCTCGCGCTTCTGCGGCATCCATTTCTTCAATCCGCCGCGCTACATGCATCTGGTGGAAGTCATCCCCGCTCAGGACAGCGACGCCGGGATGCTCGATCGCCTCGAGACGTTCCTCACGACGACGCTGGGCAAGGGCGTTATCCGAGCCAAGGACACGCCCAACTTCATCGCGAATCGCGTCGGTGTCTTCTCAATTCTCGCGGCATTCCATCACACGAGGGCTCTCGGGCTGGGTTTCGACGAGGTGGACTCGTTGACCGGTCCGTTGATCGGACGACCCAAGAGCGCCACCTATCGCACCGCGGACGTGGTCGGACTCGATACGCTGGGTCACGTCATCAACACCATGAAGACCGGGTTGCCGGACGATCCGTGGGCGCGCTACTACGACGCGCCCGACTGGTTCAAGGGTCTGGTGGAGCGCGGAGCCCTCGGCCAGAAGACCAAGGCAGGTGTGTATCGCAAGCAAGGCAAGGAGATCCAGGTGCTGGATCTCGCGAAGTCCGACTACCGTGCTGCGGGCAAGGAGGCGGCCGAGGAAGTGGTCGCGATCCTCAAGAACAAGGATCCCGTGGTGCGGCTTGCTCAGTTGCGCGCGAGCCAGCATCCCCAGGCCAAGTTCATGTGGGCCGTGAAGCGCGACATGCTGCACTACTGCGCGGTGCATCTCGAGACCATCGCCGACAACGCGCGCGACGTGGATCTTGCGATCCGCTGGGGCTTCGGCTGGCGTGAAGGTCCGTTCGAGCTGTGGCAGGCGGCCGGCTGGCAGCAGGTGGCCGGATGGATCGCGGAGGAGATCGCGGCGGGCAAGACCATGGCATCGGTGCCGCTGCCGGCATGGGTGACGGAAAGCGGTCGCACTGGCGTCCACTCGGCTGCGGGCGCGTGGAGTCCCGCGCGCCGCGAGTATCGTCCGCGCTCGACGCTGCCGGTCTATCGGAGGCAGGCTGTGCCGGACCGGGTGCTCGGTGAGGCGGCAAACCTTGGGACCACGGTCTTCGAGACCGACGCGGTGCGCACCTGGACCACGGGCGACGACATCGCCGTGGTGAGCTTCAAGAGCAAGATGCATTCGATCGGCGAGGACGTGCTGGATGGCGTGATGCAGGCGATCGACGAGGCGCAACGTCAGTTCCGGGGCCTGATCATCTGGCAGACCGAGCCGCCGTTCTCCATCGGCGCGAATCTCGCCGGTCCCTCGGCGCCGCGCCAGGATCGGCCGAAGCCGTCGGCGTTTGCGTCGATGGTGAAGAAGGTGAAGCGCAGCGCCGAGTCGGCCGTATTGAAGGCCGCGCACAAGCTGAACGTGGCCGATGCCCTGATGGCCGGCCGTCTGGAAAAGATCGAGGGCGTCGTGGAGCAATTCCAGGCGACGTCGCTGGCGTTGCGTTACAGCAGCGTGCCGACGATCGCGGCCGTCGATGGCATGGCGTTGGGCGGTGGTTGCGAGTTCGTGATGCATTGCGACCGTGCCGTCGCGAGCCTCGAGAGCTATATCGGACTCGTCGAGGTGGGCGTGGGATTGATCCCGGCGGGCGGTGGCTGCAAGGAATTCGCCATGCGCGCGGCCGCCGAAGCCAAGGGCGGAGATATCTTTCCCTTCCTGCGCCGATACTTCGAGGCCGCGGCGACCGCCCGGGTGGCGCGGAGCGCCGAGAACGCCCGCGAGATCGGATTCCTGCGGGCCACCGATCGCGTCGTCATGAACCGCTTCGAACTGCTGCACGTGGCAAAGGCAGAGTTGATCGCGCTGTCGGACGCCGGCTATCGACCGCCGCTGCCGGCCAGGCGCATCCCCGTGGCCGGGCGCAGCGCCGCCGCGACCATCAAGGCTCATCTCACCAATCTTCTGGCCGGCAATCACATCTCCGATCACGACTATCTGATCGGGTCCACGCTCGCCGCCGTCATGACGGGTGGCGACGTCGATCCGGGCAGCCTGGTGGACGAGGAGTGGCTGCTCGAACGCGAGCGCGAAGCATTCATGACACTGCTCGCCACTGAGAAGAGCCAGGCGCGCATCGAGCACATGTTGAAAACCGGCAAACCGCTGAGGAACTGATCATGAGCAAACAGGTGCAGGACGCGTACATCGTGTCCGCAGTGAGGACCCCGGTCGGCAAGGCCCCTCGCGGCATGTTCCGCAACACCCGTCCCGACGATCTGCTGGCCCATGTGCTGGTGCAGGCCGCCAAGCGCGTGCCGTCGCTCGATCTGAAAGCCGTGGACGACGTCATCGTCGGCTGCGCGATCCCCGAGGCGGAACAGGGCATCAATGTCGCGCGTATCGGACTGCTGCTCGCCGGTTTTCCCGACACGATCGCGGGCCTCACCGTGAACCGCTTCTGCGCGTCGGGCCTGCAGGCCGTGGCTCTGGCGGCAGATCGCATCCGGCTTGGTGAGGCCGACGTGATGATCGCCGGCGGGACGGAGAGCATGAGCCTGATCCCGATGGGCGGGAACAAGCTCGCGTTCAACGAAGCGATCTTCGAGAAGGATGCGAATCTCGGCATCGCCTACGGCATGGGTATCACGGCCGAGAAGGTCGCGCAGCAATGGAAGGTGAGCCGCGAGGCCCAGGACGCGTTCGCCGTCGCGAGCCACCAGAAGGCGCTGGCCGGCACTGCGAACGGCGAGTTCCGCGACGAGATCGCCCCCTACGAGATCGTCGACCACGTGCCCGATCTGACCACTCATCAGGTGCAGGTGCAGAAGCGCGAAGCGAGCGTGGACGAGGGGCCGCGCGCGGGGACGAATCTCGAGACGCTGGCGAAGCTGCGCCCGGTGTTTGCGGCGAACGGATCGGTGACGGCCGGCAACAGTTCGCAGACGTCGGACGGGGCCGGAGCCGTGATTCTGGTGAGCGAAGCGGCCCTCGAGCGCTACTCGCTGACGCCGCTGGCGCGCTTCGCCGGCTTTGCGGTGGCCGGAGTGCCGCCCGAGATCATGGGCATCGGCCCGATCGCAGCCATCCCGAAGGTCCTGAAGCAGACCGGACTCAAGCAGGACGACCTCGCCTGGATCGAACTCAACGAGGCCTTCGCGGCCCAATCGCTCGCGGTGATCCGCGACCTCGGGCTCGATCCCACGAAGATCAATCCGCTAGGCGGAGCGATCTCACTGGGCCACCCCCTCGGTGCCACCGGGGCGATCCGCACTGCGACGCTGGTTCACGGGCTGCGGCGGCGTAAGCAGAAGTACGGGATGGTGACGATGTGCGTGGGGACCGGCATGGGTGCGGCCGGGGTCTTCGAAGCCCTTTGATGGATCGATCGAGCAACGATGGAGGAGGCAGGATGACCAGGCTGGTGCTGGGCGCAATGACTCTGCTGTTCGCATTGACGGCCGTCGCGGCCGACCCGACCAGTCCCGCCGGACTGTGGAAGACCGTCGACGACAAGACCAAGCTGCCGCGCTCGCTGGTGCGCATCACCGAGGTGAATGGCGTCTACGAAGGTAGGATCGAACAGCTCCTCAATCGACAGCCGGACGATGATCCCCAAGGGATCTGCCGCGCATGCCCGGGCGACAAGAAGGACAAGCCGCTCGTGGGCATGACCATCCTGTCGGGTCTCAGGAAAGATGGCGACGTTTACGCCGGCGGCGAGATCCTCGACCCGAAGAACGGGAAGAGCTACCGCTGCAAGATGGAAGTGATCGAGGGCGGGAAGAAGCTGAACGTGCGCGGGTTCATCGGCGTGTCGCTGATCGGACGGACGCAGACCTGGCTTCGGGAAGAGTAGGGCGAACGTCCAACGCATTTACCGCGAAGTAAGCGAAGGGAGCGAAGGTGTGAGCCCGACTCGACATCTTCGCGGTTTTCCTTCGCTTTCCTTCGCGTCCTTCGCGGTGAATGCGTTTCGCTTCACCAACAACGACCGGCGCTACCGGTGAACGCTCGACCACCCCGGCTCGTGGCGATCGAGCAGCCGCTTCAGCGCCTCGAAGTGCAGTGACGACTGCTGCCGCTCGCCTTCGATCTGGCGCGCGGCCTGTTCCACCAGGTGGATCGGCGCGCGCTTCAGTTTTCCGCCCGAACCCTTGGCCAGCACCTGCACCATGCACGAGCGCTCCAGGTAGTACAGGTCGTCGAACGCATAGGGCACGTTGTCGCCGCAGACGATGACGCCGTGGTGGGCGAGGAAGACGATGTCCTTGTCGCCCAGGGCGTTGCAGATGCGATCGCCCTCGGCCGTATCCAGGGCAACGCCGCCGTACTCGCCGTCGTAGCCGATGCGGTTCCAGAAGCGCATGGCGTTCTGGTTGGCGGCGCAGTCCAACTCGCCGTCCTCCAGCAGACAGAGGGAAGTGGCGAACGGCATGTGCGTGTGCAAGACACACTTCTTGCGCTTGCCGAGATGGATGCGGCCGTGGATGAAGAAGGCGGTGGGTTCCACATTGTGCTTGCCCTCGACCACCTCGCCCTTCTCGTCGACGATCATCAGGTCCGCCGGCGTGAGCTCGGACCAGTGCAGGCCCTGGGGATTGATCAGGAACTTGTCCGGCGACCCGGGCAGCTCCAGGCTGAAGTGGTTGCAGACGCCTTCGTTCAGGCCCATGCGTGCAGCCGAGCGCAGGGCGGCGGTGAGGTCGATCCGGGCTTGGCGGATCGCTTCTTGGTTGGACATACGCGGGTCTCCTCCGACAAAGATCACCGCATTGTAGGGCCAGCGGTGCGAGCCATGCGGCGAGGACCCTGACCAAGCGCCGGGGATCGACGTTCGGGCGACGTCGGCCGGCCCGCTACCGCCGTTTCAGTGGCGTACGGCGGCAGCCCAGGTCTGTGCGGTCTGGAAGGCCTCGTCGACGGCCGGGGTCTCCAGGCCGAGGCGGCCTTCGATGCTGCCGCGCGAATCGTCGTTGGCTTCCTCGAGCGCTTCGGCCAGGGCGAGGAGTTCGCCGTAGGGTCCGGAGCGGTGGAGCAGGGCGTCACGCATCTCGTCACTGATCCGGATCGCTTCCAGGATCGTCTCCATCGGCTGTTCGAGCAGCCGGTCGAGGCGGGAGAAGATGCCCACGACGAAGAGATCGTCCGCCTGGGCGCGCTGGAATCTCAGCTTGCCCAGCAGTTCCATGAAGCGGCCGCGGACGATGGAGGCCTTGACCACATCGTTGTGGGCCGGATTCGGATCGGCCGTGAGCAGCAGCAGCGTGAGCCAGCGGTACAGTTCGTGGTACCCGAGGATCGTGACGGCCTGCCGGTAAGAGGTGATCTGGCTGGGGAATCCCATGCCGGCGGAATTGATGTAGCGCATCAGCCGATAGGAGAGCGCTATGTCCTGCTTGAGTTCGGCTTCCACCGCCGGCAACTCGGCCTCGTTGCGCACGAGGTTCAGGACGCGAATGATCAGGGCGTAGGACGGCGCGATCGGCTTGGTGTATCTGGTCTCGCCTGTTGCGGTGCGGCTGCGGGCTTCGGCTTGCGTCATGTTCTGATCCCCGGGGCGATTCTCCTCGTCGAAGGCTTATCGGCGCCCGGCACCCGAACTTGAGGTGTCGCCGCTCGGGTACGCTCTAGTCCGACGGCTCGCGCGGTGGCCGCACGAAATCGAGGGGAGTGGCGAGGAATCGACGCCACAGCGCCACGGCCAACGGGCGTGCGTACCGGAATCGCACCCGACGAGCCTTGAGCGCCACCAGCAGCGCCAGGGAAAAGCTGACGGTCAGGTTGACGATGCCCACCAGGGCGACTCCCGCAGCGCACCATGCAAAGGTCTGCCAGGGAATCTGCTGGTCGAGGCTAACGGTCGCCGTGGCGAGGTTGGCTGCGGAGAAGGTGATGTGGCGGATGTCGATCGGCAGACCGAGGTTCATCCCGACCGTGGCGGTGAGACCCAGCAGCATTCCGAACCAGAAGTTGCCGGCAAGGCTGCCCAGGTTGCCTTCGATGTAGGTCGCGAGTTGATCGAGTCGCTTCGGACCGATGCGGCGTTCGAGCCATTTCAACTGCCGGACGCGTTGCGGGATGCGGTTGTACACCGCGATGTTGTCGTGATAGCCCGCGATCAAGCCTGACATGAACAGCCACACACCGGCGATCGCGGCGTGGAACAACGCAAGGCTCGCGAGCGGATCGAGGCTGTGAAGCGTCTCGTGCGCCGCCTCGGGCGACATCACGTGTCTTCCGGTGGAGAGGTACAGGCTCGACGCGAGCACGTACGCCAGCGGAAAGGCGAGGGCGACGTTGCCGATCACCGCGATGAACTGGCTGCGGATCACGCGCACGATCAGTTCGACCATGAGCGCCACGTCCGGCCTGGCGCCCGGCGGATGGTCGAGCGCCGCGGCGATCCGCGAGGCGGTCATCGCGGGCTGCTTGGTCGCGACGGTGAAGTGCAGCACGTGGATCAGCATGAAGCCCAGCGAATAGTTGAGACCGAACAGCAGCCCCTGGATCAAGGGGGCCGGATGAAGGCCGTGCAGGCCGATCTTGAGCAGCGCCATGAAGGGCACGATCAGGCCGGCGCCCAGCGCGGAACTGAGCATCGCCTTGTATTCCTTGCGCGTCGCCGTGATGTAGTGCTCGCCGGTGCGGCCGGAGTGTTCGGTGACCTCGCGTGCCAGCAGTTCGGTGTTCTTGGCGAAGTGGTCGCGCAGGTTATTGCGTTTGTTGTCCGCTTCGACGAAGGCCTTGAACAGCGTCACGATCGCCGGGCGGCGATCCATCTCCGGTGTGCGGTCGAGCAGGTCGAGGAGGTCGTCGAGACGATCGATGGTCTCGGTGAGGCGTTGCAGCAGGTAGGTGAGATCGACGCTGATGCCGGTGTTGCCGGTGTTGCGCCGGATCCTGCCGATGACGTCGCGACACTGGTCGAGCAGCACGCGGATCTGCTTCTCGTCCTCGGCCGGCAGCTCGCCGTCGCCGAGGCCGTCGCGGTACTCCTGCACCCAGCGCTGCGCCTCGACGTTCTGCATGAGGAACGGCGATTCGTATTCGCGCAAGGGCGGATACACTTCGGCCAGTTCCGGTTCCACCCCCATGGCCGCGATGCGCGCGGACAGGATGTGCGCCGCATCCAGGAGCTGGGCCACCGTGCGGTTGGTCTTCGCGACCGCGAAAAAGTCGATGCCCAGGGTGTCGAGCAGCCGCAGCCAGTGCTCGTCGGCGATGCCGTTGACCCAGCGGTGATCCGTCACGCGGTGGAATGCAGTGCCCAGCACATCCTTGAGTGCGGACGGGTCGATGGCCGCCGGGAGGATCTTCTGGGCGATGCGGCGCCACAGCTCGGTGAAGAAGCCGGCCCCGGGGAGGATACCCAGATCGGCGTACAGGGTGACCTGCTGATGGCTCGCGAACAGTCGCAGCAGGTAGTCGCGCAATCCGGCGCGCAGCGTTTCATCGCCGGACAGCTGGAACTGCAGTGCCTGCAGGTTCTTGAGTGCCTGGGGTGCGTCGTCGGGATCGCGCGGACGTACGTGGTCGATCACGCGAACGAGCAGCGCGGGATCGCTGCTGCCGGCCGTGGCGATCGCGCGCAGCAACGCGTCGAGGCCACCCTCGGTGCGCACTTTGGTCATGGGCATGTGCCGTCGGCGGCGGTCACATGTTCGGATAGTTGGGGCCGCCGCCGCCTTCCGGCACGACCCAGCGGATGTTCTGCGTGGGGTCCTTGATGTCGCAGGTCTTGCAGTGGACGCAGTTCTGCGCGTTGATCTGCAGGCGCGGGTTGCTGCCGTCAGCTTCCTTCACGATCTCGTACACGCCGGCCGGGCAATAACGCTGCTCTGGCGCATCGTAGCGCGCAAGGTTCACGGCAATCGGCACGGAGGCATCCTTGAGCGTCAGATGGATGCGCTGATCCTCTTCGTGGTTCGTGTTGGAGATGAACACCGACGAGAGCTTGTCGAAGCTCACCTTGCCGTCGGGCTTCGGGTAGTCGATCGGATTCGACTGAGCGGCCGGCTTCAGCTGCGTGTGGTCGGCGTGGTTGCGGAACGTCCACGGGGCCTTGCCGCGGAACACGTAGGTGTCGAGCGCCGAGTAGCCGATGCCGCCGAAGAGGCCCCAGCGGAACGAAGGCCGGATGTTGCGCACTCGCGCGAGCTCGTCCCATAGCCAGGTGGCCTTGAGGCGCTCCGGATACGACGTCACTTCCGCCGGCGGGGCGTCCGCGCGCAGTGCGTCGAAACAGGCTTCGGCCGCCGTCATGCCGCTCTTCATGGCGGTGTGGGTACCCTTGATCTTGGGCACGTTGAGGAAGCCTGCGGTGTCGCCGATCAGCAGACCGCCCGGGAAGGTGAGCTTCGGGATCGACTGCAGTCCGCCTTCGGAAAGCGCTCGCGCGCCGTACGCAATGCGGCGGCCGCCTTCGAACGTCGGCCGGATCGCGGGATGGGTCTTGTAGCGCTGCATCTCGTCGAAGGGTGAGAGATACGGATTGGTGTAGTCGAGCCCGATCACGAAACCCACCGCCACCTGATGGTTCTCGAGGTGGTACAGGAACGAGCCGCCATAGGTGTCGGTCGACAGCGGCCAGCCGACCGTGTGCACGATCAGGCCGGGGGTGTGCTTTGCCGGGTCCACTTCCCACAGCTCCTTGATGCCGATGCCGTAGGTCTGCGGATCGACCCCGTCGCGCAGGTTGAAACGCTCCAGGAGTTCGCGCGTGAGCGAGCCGCGGCACCCTTCCGCAAAGATGGTCTGCTTCGCACGGAGCTCCATGCCGGCCTGATAGCGATCGGTGGCCTCGCCGTCACGCCCGATGCCGAGATCGCCGGTGGCCACGCCGGTCACCTTGCCGTCCGCGTCGTACAGCACTTCGGCCGCCGCGAAGCCGGGGTAGATCTCCACGCCGAGCGCTTCGGCCTGCTGGCCCAGCCAGCGACAGAGGTTGCCGAGGCTGATGATGTAGTTGCCCTCGTTGTGCATCTGCGGCGGGGTGGGCAGCCGCCACGAACCCGACGCCGTGAGGAACAGGAAGCGGTCCTCCGTGGCCGGAGTGTTGAGCGGTGCGCCCAGCGCCTTCCAGTCGGGCAGCAGTTCGTTCAGCGCACGCGGCTCGATGACGGCACCGGAGAGGATGTGTGCGCCGACCTCGGAGCCCTTCTCGATGACGCACACCGAGAGCTCGTGGCCGTGCTCTGCGCACAGCTGGCGCAGGCGGATCGCGCACGCGAGCCCGGACGGGCCGGCACCCACGATCACGACGTCGTACTCCATGAATTCCCGTTCGGCCACGACGACTCCTTACAATTCACGTTTTTCCGATTGAGTACGCCGAATGATAAACCGATCGACCGAAACCGCCCCGATCCATGTGGAGCATATGCGCCTGCGCTGGGGCGAACTGGATGGCCTGCGGCATCTCAACAACGTGGCCTACTTCCGCTACTTCGAAGAAGCGCGCATCCACTGGTTCGCGACGCTGGGGATCGACTACGGCGACGACGGCGAGGGGCCGATCCTGGCGAATATCGAGACGCGGTTCGTGAAGCCGGCGCTCTATCCGGAGGACGTGGCGATCGAACTGCGGATCGGGAAGGTGGGCAATTCGAGCTTCGTGCTCGAGCACACCATGCGATCGGAGAGCGATCCTTCGGTGGTGTACTCGACCGGGGAGGCGGTGCTGGTGTGGATCGACATCGCCTCGGGGAAGTCGAAGCCGCTACCGGATCGAGTTCGGGCGATCTTGCAGGGATGAGCAAGAGCAAGGCGAAGCGCTCATCGCGGGGGACGCGGAGGACGCGGGGGAAACCCAAACCCGGATTCTGCTTTTGACTTCCCCCGCGTCCTCCGCGTCCCCCGCGGTGAGCGCCTTGTCTTTCAGCCCGTAGCCGAGGAACAGTCGAAGATCTGCCCGGATACACCCCGACTCTCGGGACCTATCAGCCACAGGTAGGCAGGCAGGATCGACTCGGGCGGCGGCAAGGTCGCGGGCGATGCACCCGGATGCGTGAACGCGCGTGCTGGCGACGCCACCGGTCCGGGGACGACGGCGTTGATGCGCAGATGCGCATGTTGCGACCACTCGTCGGCCTGGGCCCGCATCGCGGCCATCAGCGCGGCCTTCGGCGCGGCGATGCCGGCCCAGTAGGCGGTGGGTGCAGCAACGTGACTGTCCGACGTGTAGATCACCGAAGCATCGGGGGCTCGTCGCAGCATCGGCAGGCAGGCCCGGGTCAGCGCGAGCGGGGCGGTGAAGTTCACGCGTAGCAGACGCGTCCAGGCCGCCTGGTCGATGGTTTCCGCCTGCGCCAGCCGCTCCATATGCACGGCGCTGTGCAGGATGCCGTCGAGACGACCGACGGCCCGCTCGATGGCGCCGGCGAGTTCGTCGAACTCGCGCGGTCCGGCCGTTTCGAAGTCGAGCGGCACCGCCGCTGGCGACGGGCCGCCGTTCGCTTCGATCTCGTCGTAGACGGCCGCAAGGCGATCCGTATCGCGACCGTGCAGGACGACGGTCGCGCCGTGCGCGGCAAACGCGAGCGCGGCCGCACGACCGATGCCGCGCCCGGCGCCGGTCACGAGGATCACCCGATCGCGCAGCAGGTCGGGTGTTGCCGCGTAGGTACGCGGATCGATCATCGGTCCTCCAGCACCGCCTGCGCGCAGGCGATGCCGCTGCGCACGGCGGCTTCGAGCGTCGCCGGGTAGTCGCTCGCGGTGTAGTCGCCGGCCAGGTGGAATCGTGGCAATGGTGTCCTCTGAGGGGGGCGCGAGAGGCCCGGCACGCACGCGAACGTGGCGCGCCGCTCGGTGATGACGCGCTGCCATTCGGGTGGCGGCAGCCCGGGGATGTGCCGGCGCAATTGGATGTCGACGGCTGCCGCCAGCGAATCGGCCGACATGCGATCGATGTCGACCGCAGCGCTCGCGACGGCACCGATCAAGCCGTGTTGCCCGCACAAGGCGCCTCGATCGAAAGCCCATTGCGCCGGACCATCGACGAAGCCGAGCATGGGCGACGACAGGCGGACGGTGCCGGCGTACTGCAGATAGATCGACACGATCGGCAGGTAGCGGAACCGGTCGAGGGTCGCACCGAGCACCGCGAGTTCCGGCAGTTCGTTCCACACGGATCCGGCCCGGGCCGGATCCGTCGCGCAGATCACGTGCGTGCAAGACAGCGCATCGTCGCTGGTTCGAACCGTGAATCCGTCCGGTCCGCGTACGACCGACTTCACCGTGCAGCCGGTGCGGATGGTTCCCGAGCGCGCGGTGACGTAGGCAGCCGCAGGGTCGGGCAACATCGCGCTGAAGTCGGTCGTGGGCAGCACCAGGTCGCTCGCGCCCCCCGAGCCGTTCAACCCGTCGCGCACCACGTTCAGGAACACCTGCGCGTCCGCTTCCGCGGGCGGCGTGTTGAGGGCGGCGACGCACAGCGGCTCCCACAGGTATTCGCGGTTTCGGCGCGGCTGGCGCGTGCGCTGGAGCAGGGCCGCCACGGTTTCGCCGGCATACGCGTTAAACCCTGCGGCGCGTTGAGCGACCATGAAGCGTGCGGCGGCGTATCGATCGCTCCAACTCAGTCCTTGGGCGCGAGCGAGCCCCGCGACGAGATGAAACGGTGCCGGCAGTCTCGGGCAGGCCAGCCGGAACCGATCGGCGATCTCGAGCGTGAGGGGCAGCCGCCGGAACGGTTCGCTCCCCGGCGCCACCTTCCGTACCAGCGCGAGCGTCTCGCGATACGCACCGAGGAGAATGTGCAGGCCGTTGTCGAGAACGCGCCCGTCGATGTCGACGCGACGGGCCCGACCGCCGAGGGTCTTCGCGGCTTCGAACGCCGTGTGGGGAATGCCGGCATCCGCGAGCGTCACCGCGGCGGCCAGCCCGGCCCAACCTCCACCCACGATCGCGACTCTCACGAAGCCCGGGTCCAGGTGCGCCAGGCGATCCAGAGTTTGCGCAGGGGCGTCAGCGTCACGCGCTCGTTCATCACGCGCCTTCCTTCGGCGGCGATCTCGCCGAGCAGCCGTTCGTAGATGGCGCCCATCACGATGCCGGCGCGCTGCGCCCTGCGATCCTCCTGCGGCAGCAGCGACCACGCCTTCGCGTAGTAGCCGCGAGCGCGCTCGATCTGTTCGGCCAGCAACCGCTCGAGCGCGTCGGTTTCGCGAAACAGGATGACGTCGTCCACCGCGACGCCGTGCCGGGCCATCTCGTCGAGCGGCAGGTAGATGCGGTTGCGGCGCGCATCCTCCCCGACGTCGCGCAGGATGTTGGTGAGCTGCAGGGCGAGCCCGAGGTTGCGCGCGTAGTCGAGCGTCGCGGGATTGCGGTAGCCGAAGATCTCGGCCGACAGCAGACCCACCACGCCGGCGACGCGGTAGCAGTAGACCTCCAGCGTCGGGAAGTCCGGATAGCGGTTGTAGTCGAGGTCCATCTGCATGCCGTCGATGATCTCGAGGAACCGCTCCTGCGGAAGATTCGTGTCGCGCACGATCGGCTGCAATGCGCGCGCCACCGGATGCTGCGGTTCTCCCGCGAAGACCGCGGCGATCTCGGTACGCCACCAGTCGAGGCGCCGGCGCGCGACGATCGGGTCGCTGGTCTCGTCGACCGTGTCGTCCACTTCGCGGCAGAACGCGTAGAGCGCGGTGATCGCGCGCCGCTGCGGCGGCGGCAGGAAGAGGAAGCTGTAGTAGAAGCTGGAGCCGCTCTGCGCGGCCTTGCGCTGGCAGTATTCGTCGGGCGTCACGGGTCAGTCCGCGCTGGGCCGCCCCAAGCGGGCTGGCCCCCTTGGGGGGAAGGGCCGCAGGCCCATCGGGGGGAAGTCATCCTACCGTAGCAGGGCGCGCGTCAGCATGAGCGGCCAATCGGGCGCCCGCAGTACCGGACGACGGCGGAAGACGTCACCGTCGATGCGTGCCAGCTTCTCGAGAATGCGCTCGCCGCCGGCGACGATCAGGCGCAGTTCCAGCCCGAACCGGCCCTGCAACACCCGGCCGAGGGGCGCGCCGGCGAGCAGCATGTCGCGCGCCCGGGCGATCTGGGTGTGGATGAATTCGCGCCACGGCCCGCTCACGTCGCCGCGCGCAATGCGCGGCTCGTCGATGCCGAAGCGCTTCATATCGTCGAGTGGCAGATAGATGCGATTCTTGCGGTAGTCGATTTCGATGTCCTGCAGGAAGTTGATGAGTTGCAGGCTGCTGCAGATGCAATCCGAATACTCGAGACTCTTCGGGGCGAGTTCGCCTTCGAGGTGCAGGAGCAGGCGGCCCACGGGGTTCGCGGAACGTCGGCAGTAATCCAGCACGTCGGCGAACGAGGCGTAGCGCGTGGTCGTGACGTCCTGGGTGAACGCATCGAGCAGATCGCGGAAGAGCTGGATCGGCAGGCGATGCGCCCGGATGGTCGCGGCGACCCCGTGGTAGAGATCGAGGCGGGGTTCCTCGCCCCGCTCGATCCGGTCGAGGTCGGCGTTGCGGTCGGCCAGGGCGGTGAGGCGATCGTGCGGCGAAAGGTCGCCTTCGTCGGCGATGTCATCGGCTTCTCGGGCGAACCGGTAGATCCAGGTCACGGGCTCCCGGAGCCGTGCAGGCAGGATGATCGAAGCGACCGGGAAATTCTCGTAGTGGCCGACGCCCATGGGAACGATGACCGCCCCGAAAAAATGTTGCGGTTCAGAAGGTTGAAAGCGGTCGGCGAGGCTGCCGGGTGCGAGGGCGGGTGGAGTGTACTAGAATGCGGTCAGCGCGAAAGTGGCGGAATTGGCAGACGCACTGGATTTAGGTTCCAGCGCCGCAAGGCTTGGGGGTTCGAGTCCCCCCTTTCGCACCAGAGACTCCGGCGGACCGCTCCAACCCGCTGCTTCCTGCCAGGCATCGTTCCCTCGAATTCCGTTCGAGCCGATCGTTGCCGCGGGTGGAGGTCCGCCGGGGTCTCTGGTGCGTGTAACCCTCCGATCGAAAAAAAGAGTCCGCCGCATGCAAGCCAGTCTGGAAACCTTGAGTACCCTGGAACGCCGCCTGAAGGTCGCCGTTCCGGTCAATCAGATCAACAACGAAGTCGAGAACCGCCTGAAGCGCCTCCAGCGCACGGTCAAGCTGCACGGCTTCCGGCCCGGCAAGGTGCCGATGAAGGTGGTGGTGCAGCAGTTCGGCTCGCAGGTGCGCCAGGAAGTCCTGGGCGACACCGTGGAGCGCACCTTCGGCGAGGCGGTGCGCGAGAAGAACCTGCGCGTGGCCGGCTATCCGCGCATCGAGGCGCAGCCGGGTGGCGAGGCTGCCGCCGATTTCGAGTTCACGGCCACCTTCGAGATCTTCCCGGAAGTGAAGATCGGCGACCTCGCGGCGACCACCATCGAGCGGCCGGTGGTCACCGTGGGCGAGCCGGAAGTCGACAAGACCATCGAGGTGCTGCGCAAGCAGCGCGTGAGCTATGCGGAAGTCGATCGCGCGGCCGCCGCAGGCGACGTCGTCGTGATCGACTACAAAGGCACCATCGACGGTGTGCCTTTCGACGGCGGCACTGCCGAGGGCCAGAGCGTCGTGCTCGGCGAAGGCCGGCTGCTGGCCGATTTCGAGACGGCGCTGATCGGAATGAGCGCCGGTGCGACCAAGTCGTTTGAACTCACTTTTCCCGCGGACTATCATGGGACCGAGGTCGCCGGAAAGAAGGCCGTCTTCGAGGTCACCCTGCACAAGGTCCAGGAACAGAAACTGCCCGCAGTCGATGCGGAATTCGCCAAGAGTCTGGGCGTGGAAGACGGCGACCTCGCCAGGATGCGCGCCGACGTGCGGTCCAACCTGGAGCGCGAGGTCAAGCGCCGGGTGCAAGCCAGAGTCAAGGATCAGGCGCTGAAGTCGTTACTGGAATCGGCGACCCTGGAAATCCCCAAGGCGCTGGTCGACATGGAGATCGAACGGCTGATGGCGCAGATGGCGGACAACCTTCGCGGTCGCGGCATGAAGGAAGACGCGATGAACATGCCGCGCGAGGCCTTCGAGCCCGAGGCGCGTCGCCGCGTCAGCATCGGCCTGGTGCTGAACGAGCTGGTGAAGCAGAACGACATCAAGGCGCAACCCGATCAGGTGAAGGCCATGATCGAGGACTACGCCGAGAGCTACGAGCATCCGGAAGAGGTCGTCCGCTGGTACTACCAGTCCGGCGACCGCGTTCGCGAGGTCGAGGCGGTCGTGCTGGAGAACAATGTCGTGGATTGGGTGCTGCGCAACGCCAAGGTCGCGGACAAGCCCACCGCCTTCGATGAACTGATGGGGAACGCGCAATGAACTGGGGTAATCCGATGAATTCCGATCCAATGGGCGCCCGCTCCCCGTGGGACCCGCACGCGCTCGGCCTGATCCCCATGGTCATCGAGCAGAGCGGCCGGGGCGAGCGGGCCTACGACATCTACTCGCGCCTGCTCAAGGAGCGGGTGGTGTTCCTGGTGGGGCCGGTCAACGACATCACGGCCAACCTGATCGTGGCCCAGCTCCTGTTCCTGGAGTCGGAGAATCCCGACAAGGACATCTTCTTCTACATCAACTCGCCCGGCGGCTCGGTGTCGGCGGGGCTGGCGATCTACGACACGATGCAGTTCGTGAAGCCTGACGTGTCGACGCTCTGTATCGGGCAAGCGGCCAGCATGGGAGCCTTCCTGCTCGCTGCCGGGGCCAAGGGCAAGCGCTTCGTGCTGCCCAACTCGCGCGTGATGATCCACCAGCCCATGGGCGGCTTCCAGGGTCAGGCCTCGGACATCGAGATCCACGCCCGCGAGATCCTCTATCTGCGCGAGCGCCTCAATTCGCTGATGGCGAAGCACACTGGCCAGGATATTGCGACGATCGAGAAAGACACCGATCGTGACAACTTCCTGAGCGCAGACGAGTCTGTGAAGTACGGCCTGGTGGATAAGGTCCTCGCCAGCCGGACGGACGTTTGATGAACGGCGGGAACGGTACGCCCCTGTGGCGTTCTGAAGAGCAGTGATCTAGCGCGGGAGCAAGGCCCACGATGTCGGAAAAGTCTGCCGGAGAGAAACTCCTCTACTGCTCGTTCTGCGGCAAGAGCCAGCACGAGGTGCGCAAGCTGATCGCCGGTCCCTCGGTGTTCATCTGCGACGAGTGCATCGAGCTGTGCAACGACATCATCCGCGAGGAGACCCACGGCGACACGGCCACCAAGGGCGCCAAGTCCGACCTGCCGGTGCCCGCCGAGATCCGGGGCATCCTCGACCAGTACGTGATCGGCCAGGACCAGGCGAAGAAGATCCTGTCCGTGGCGGTCTACAACCACTACAAGCGGCTGAAGACGCTCTCCAAGAAGGACGACGTCGAGCTCGCCAAGAGCAACATCCTGCTGGTGGGCCCCACCGGTTCGGGCAAGACGCTGCTCGCCCAGACCCTGGCGCGCCTGCTCAACGTGCCGTTCGTGATGGCCGATGCCACGACGCTGACCGAAGCCGGCTACGTCGGCGAGGACGTCGAGAACATCATCCAGAAGCTGCTGCAGAAGTGCGACTACGACGTGGACAAGGCCCAGCGGGGCATCGTCTACATCGACGAGATCGACAAGATCTCGCGCAAGTCGGACAACCCTTCGATCACTCGCGACGTGTCGGGTGAAGGCGTGCAGCAGGCGCTCCTCAAGCTGATCGAAGGTACGATCGCCTCCGTGCCGCCGCAAGGCGGGCGCAAGCACCCGAACCAGGAGTTCGTCCAGGTCGACACCACGAACATCCTGTTCATCTGCGGCGGCGCGTTCGACGGCCTGGACAAGGTGATCCGCGCCCGGTCCGAGAAGGGCGGGATCGGCTTCGGCGCCCAGGTGCGCAGCCGCGACAACCGCAAGGACATCGGGGTGGTACTGCGCGACGTGGAACCCGAGGATCTCATCAAGTACGGCCTGATCCCGGAGTTCGTCGGTCGCCTGCCGGTGGTTGCCACCCTCGAGGAGTTGGACGAGAAGGCACTCATCCAGATCCTGACCGAACCCAAGAACGCGCTCATCAAGCAGTACCAGAAGATGTTCGCCATGGAAGGCGTCGAGCTCGAGATCCGCGACGAGGCGCTGAACGCCATCGCGACCAAGGCGCTCCATCGCAAGACGGGCGCACGGGGTCTGCGCTCCATCCTGGAGCACGTCCTGCTGGACACCATGTTCGACCTGCCCTCCATGAAGAACGTGGAGAAGGTGGTGATCGACGAGGGTTCCATCACCGGCGACATCAAGCCGCTGCTGATCTACTCCGACCAGCCCAGAGTCGCAGGATCGGCATGAACGAGCGACCGGGTGGAGCCCACCGCCCGGTCGGCACTGCCGGGCAGCCCCAGCCCCGAATGCCCCTGGCGTCCGGCGGGTTGAATTCCGGGCCGCTCCGCTCCACGTAGCCCGGGAATAATCACTACACGTTTCAGGTGACCTCCATGACCTATCCCACCGATCCCTCGGAATCCCGCATCACGCTGCCGCTGCTCCCGCTGCGCGACGTGGTCGTGTTTCCCCACATGGTGATCCCGCTGTTCGTCGGCCGGCCCAAGTCCATCAAGGCGCTCGAGACGGCCATGGAAGCGGGCAAGCACATCCTGCTGGTCGCCCAGAAATCCGCCGCGAAGGACGAACCCTCCGAAGAGGATCTCTACCGCGTCGGCAGCGTCGCCAACATCCTGCAGATGCTGAAGCTGCCCGACGGCACCGTGAAGGTGCTGGTCGAAGGCGTGCAGCGCGCCGCCATCGAAGACATCGACGACCTGCGGACGCACTACGCGGTCGATGCCGTGCCCATTCCGAACGAGACGCTGTCGGCCGAAGAGACGCACGAGATCGAGGCCATGCGGCGCGCGATGATCGCGCAGTTCGACCAGTACGTGAAACTCAACAAGAAGATCCCGCCCGAGATCCTCACGTCGCTCGCAGGCATCGACGAGGCCGGGCGTCTGGCCGACACCATCGCCGCCCATCTGCCGCTCAAGCTCGAACAGAAGCAGGCCGTGCTCGAGATGTACGAGGTGAAGCGCCGCCTCGAGCATCTGCTGTCGCTGCTCGAAGCCGAACTCGACATCCTGCAGGTGGAGAAGCGCATCCGCGGCCGCGTGAAGCGGCAGATGGAGAAGAGCCAGCGCGAGTACTACCTGAACGAACAGGTGAAGGCCATCCAGAAGGAACTGGGCGACCTCGACGAGGGCGCCGACCTGGACGAGATGGACAAGCGCATCAAGTCGGCGCACATGCCGAAGGAGGCGCGCGCCAAGGCCGAGAACGAACTCAAGAAGCTGCGCATGATGTCGCCCATGTCCGCCGAGGCGACGGTGGTGCGCAACTACATCGAGGCGCTGGTCAACCTGCCCTGGAAGAAGAAGAGCAAGATCTCGAAGGACCTCAGCATCGCCGAGAGCGTGCTCGAGCAGGATCACTACGGACTCGAGAAGGTGAAGGAACGCATCCTCGAGTACCTCGCGGTGCAGCAGCGGGTCGAGAAGGTGAAGGCGCCGATCCTGTGCCTGGTGGGGCCGCCCGGTGTGGGCAAGACCTCGCTCGGCCAGTCCATCGCGCGGGCCACGAACCGCAAGTTCGTGCGCATGTCGCTGGGCGGCGTGCGCGACGAAGCTGAGATCCGGGGTCACCGCCGCACCTACATCGGGTCGATGCCGGGCAAGATCCTGCAGAACATGACCAAGGTGGGGGTGCGCAACCCGCTGTTCCTGCTCGACGAAGTCGACAAGATGGGCATGGACTTCCGGGGCGATCCGGCCTCCGCGCTGCTCGAAGTGCTCGACCCGGAGCAGAACCACACGTTCGTCGACCACTACGTCGAGGTCGACTACGACCTGTCCGACGTGATGTTCGTCGCCACGGCCAACACCATGAACATCCCGCCGGCGCTGCTCGACCGGATGGAAGTGATCCGCCTGTCCGGTTACACCGAGGACGAGAAGGTCAACATCGCGATGCGCTATCTGCTCCCCAAGCAGATGAAGAATCACGGTCTCAAGGATGAGGAGGCGAACGTCTCCGAAAGCGCGGTGCGCGACATCATCCGCTACTACACGCGCGAGGCGGGTGTGCGTGCGCTCGAGCGCGAGATCTCCAAGATCTGCCGCAAGGTGGTGAAGTCGCTGCTGCTCAAGAAGCGCGAGTCGTCGATCCAGGTGAACGCACGCAATCTCGACAAGTACCTCGGCGTGCGCCGCTACAGCTTCGGCATGGCGGAGAAGGAGAATCAGGTCGGCCAGGTCACCGGCCTCGCGTGGACCGAAGTGGGCGGCGAACTGCTCACCATCGAAAGCGCGGTGATGCCCGGCAAGGGCAAGACCGTCACCACCGGCAAGCTGGGCGAGGTCATGCAGGAGTCGATCCAGGCCGCCCTCACCGTGGTGCGCAGTCGTTCGCAGAAGCTGGGCGTCCGTGAGGATTTCTACCAGACGAGCGACATCCACATCCACCTGCCGGAAGGTGCCACGCCGAAGGACGGTCCGAGTGCCGGTATCGGCATCTGCACGGCAGTGGTGTCTCTGCTCACGGGCATTCCGGTACGTGCCGACGTCGCGATGACCGGCGAGATCACGCTGCGTGGCGAGGTGCTGCCGATCGGCGGTCTCAAGGAGAAGCTGCTCGCGGCGCATCGCGGTGGCATCAAGCACGTGCTGATCCCGCAGGAGAACGTGAAGGATCTCGCAGAGATCCCCGACAACATCAAGAATCGCCTCGACATCCATCCGGTGAAATGGATCGATCAGGTGCTCGAGCTGGCGCTCGAGCGCATGCCCGAGCCGCTGCCGGAGAAGGCCGAGGCGCCGGTGACGTTGTCCCCGGTCGACGCGGACGCGCCTGCTGCTGCAGTGAAGCACTGAGTGCGAGATTCACGGTGCGCATCGCGCGCACCGTGAATCGGTCGCTCAATGGTGACAATGCCGATGCGCTTTCGTGCATTGCATGTGCGTGCGTCGGCGATTTCCTTGACACCGACTTTTTCACCTTGCTATAAAGCTTGGCGCGTTGTTCGGCACCCGAAAAGCCGCGCCAGTGCTGGGGCAGAGGGCAACCGCCTGATAAAACATACGACGCAGCCCGGGCAAGTCAGCGCGAGCCACGCCAGCGCGCACACAACATTCACCGTTCCCCCGGGTCGCTGATCTATCCATGAACAACGAAAGGGGATGCACGTGAACAAGTCGGAACTCATCGACGCCATCGCGAAATCGGCCGACATTTCCAAGGCGGCCGCGGGCCGCGCACTCGACGCTACGGTGGCGTCCATCAAGACGTCGCTGCGCAAGGGTTCGATGGTGACCCTGGTCGGTTTCGGTACCTTCTACGTGGGCAAGCGCGCCGCTCGCAGCGGCCGCAATCCGCGCACCGGCGCATCCATCAAGATCAAGGCCGCGAAGGTTCCGAAGTTCCGGGCTGGAAAGGCGCTCAAGGATGCATTAAACTGAGCGACCTGTTTTCGATGGCGGCTTGATCGACGGGCGAAGCTGAGGCTTCTTCGAAGCCTTCAACGGCGCCCGATGCGAGTGGCAGGAGAAGGCGTCCCGGGTGCTTAGCTCAGTTGGTAGAGCGTCGCCCTTACAAGGCGAATGTCGGGAGTTCGAGCCTCTCAGCACCCACCAAAGTCGGAAACAGCAGCTTTCGGGGAGTGGTAGTTCAGTTGGTTAGAATACCGGCCTGTCACGCCGGGGGTCGCGGGTTCGAGTCCCGTCCACTCCGCCAAACCCGAGAAGGCGAACGCATGTTCGCCTTTTTTGTTTCTGGTATCGATATCAAGGCCGGCCGCGGCGGCCGGCCGCGCCATGCTCGATAGGGTGGGAATGCCATGTTCGAATGGGTCGACAAGCACAAGCGCTGGATACAGATCATCCTTCTGATCCTGATCGTTCCGTCGTTCGCATTCTTCGGGATCAACTACTACTTCCAGGAATACGGATCGTCCGGTGCGGTCGCCAAGGTGGCCGGCTCGAAGATCTCGCCGCAGGAGTTCGAGCAGGCCCTGCGCAAGCGCCAGGAGGACCTGCGCAAGATGATGGAGGGCAAGGTCGACCAGGCCATGCTCGACAGCAACGAGGTGCGCAACTCGGTCATCAACGGACTGGTGGACCAGCGCGCGTTGCTCGCCCACGCGATGCATGCCGGCATCACGGTCACCGACGACCAGCTGCACAAGCACATCACGCAGATCCCCGACTTCGCCGACACGGGGACCGGCAAGTTCTCCGAGGAACGGTACAAGCAGCTCCTGAGAGCCTCGGACTACGGCAGTCCCGTGGTGTTCGAAGCCGAGAGACGGCGCATGCTCCTGATGTCCCAGGTGCGCGACACCGTCGCGGATTCGGCTATGGTGTCGATGGCCGTGGTCGATCGCCTTGGCCGCATCCGCGAGCAGCAGCGTGAGGTGAGCCAGTGGCTTCTCACGCCGGATCAGGTCCGCTCGAAGGTGAACATCACCGACGACGACGTGAAGAAGTACTACGAAGCGCACAAGGACGAGTTCCGCATCCCCGAGCGCGCGCGGGTCGAGTACATCGTCCTCAACCTCGACACCGTGGCGAAAGGCATCGAGATATCGGCGCCGGAAGTGACGGACTGGTACGAGAAGCACCAGGACCAGTACGGCAAGCCGGAAGAGCGCCGTGCAAGCCATATCCTGATCACGGTCGCGAAGGATGCGAAGCCGGAGGACAAGGCGGCCGCAAAGGCGAAGGCGCAAGCCCTGCTCGACGAGGTGCGCCGGTCGCCGAAGTCCTTCGCCGACGTCGCGAAGAAGAATTCCCAGGATCCGGGCTCGGCCGCGAGCGGCGGTGACCTCGGATTCTTCGGGCGCGGCGCGATGGTGAAGCCCTTCGACGACACGCTGTTCGCGATGAAGGTGGGCGACATCGAGGGGCCGGTGGAGACGCAATACGGTTTTCACGTGATCCGCCTCGATGCCATCAAGCCGGGAGAGAAGACGCCGCTGGACAAGGTTCGTCCCGAGATCGAACAGGAACTGAGGAAAGCCAAGGCCGGCAAGGCCTTCGTCGAGGCCGCCGATACGCTGCAGAACATGGTCTACGAGCAGTCCGACAGCCTCAAGCCGGCCGCCGATGCCCTCAAGCTCGCCATCCAGACCAGCGACTGGATCACGCGCGATGGCGGCGGCCTGCCGTTGCTCTCCAAGCCGGAGATTCTCGGCAAGATCTTTTCCGAGGACGTGATCAAGAACGGCCGCAATACCAGTGCGGTGGAAGTGGCGCCGAACACGATCGTGGCGGCTCGTGTGCTCGATCATCGTGCGGCGGACGTCCTGCCGTTCGACGAAGTGCGCAAGGACGTCCAGCAACAGCTGTTCGTCGAGCGCGCGACCAAGCTGGTCGAAGAGGAAGGCAAGGCCGCACTCGCGAAGCTGAAGGGTGGCGACGACAAGGCCGTGACCTGGTCTCCGACCGTCCTGGTTTCACTGCAGAAGCCGAGCGGCCTGCAGCCCGAAGCCGCGCGCGAAGTATTCAGCGCGGATCCGACCGCGCTGCCGGCCTATGTCGGCATGCCGGTATCGAACGGCCGGTACGTGATCTATCGCGTCGGCAAGGTGATCGACCCGCCCGCGCTCGGTGACGATCAACGCAAGGCACTGGCGCGCCAGCTGGCGCAGATCGCCGCGCAGCAGCAGTTCGACGCCTATCTGCAGACGATACGCGCCGGCGCAGGCGTGGAGATCGATCCCACCAAGGTGGAGCGCAAGGCTCAGTAACGGGGCGAGGCGGCCTGCGGGCCGCCTTCCTTGCCGGCGCGTCCGGCGGCGTCAGTGAAACCGGGCCGTCCCCAGCCGCTGAGGCGCTCCCTCGAGGGGCAGCGGCTGCAGAGGAAGCGTCGGGCGCTTCCGCCTAATCCATGGTCGAGACCGTGGTGGTGTTGAAACCCGCGTCCACGTACATGATCTCGCCGGTGATGCCGCTCGCCAGCGGGCTCAGCAGGAAGGCTGCCGCGTTGCCCACTTCCTCGATCGTCACGTTGCGCCGCAGCGGAGCGTGCTTCTCGTTGTACGAGAGGATCTTGCCGAAGCCGCCGATGCCCGCCGCAGCGAGCGTCTTGATGGGACCGGCCGAGATGGCGTTCACACGGATGCCTTCGGGTCCGAGGCTCTGCGCCATGTAGCGCACGGCTGCCTCGAGGCTCGCCTTGGCGAGGCCCATCACGTTGTAGTTGGGGAGCGAGCGTTCCGCGCCGAGATAGCTCAACGTGAGGAGCGCCGCTTCGCGTCCGCGCATCATCGGCCGCGCACCCTTGGCGAGTGCGGCGAAGCTGTACGAGCTGACGTCGTGCGACACGCGGAATGCTTCGCGATTGACGCTGTCGAGGAAATCTCCGGTCAGCGCCTCCCGGGGCGCGAAGGCGATGGAATGCACCAGCGCGTCGAGGCCGTTCCAGGCCTTGCCCAGCGCGGCGAAGAGGGCATCGATCTCCGTGTCGACGGTCACGTCGCAGGGGAACACGAGCGTGCTGTCGAAGTCGCGGGCGAGTTCCACGACCCGTTCCTGCACGCGTTCGCCCTGGAACGTGAACGCGAGGCGCGCGCCTTCGCGATGACAGGCCTTGGCGATGCCGTACGCGATCGACCGGTTCGAAAGCATGCCGGTCACCAGAATGTTGCGGTCCTGAAGAAAGCCCATGGATCTCCTCGGCGATTCTCGTTCGTGCAAGACGCCGCTATTATAGGCGGCGCCCGTGTCCAACCCATCTGCGGTCGGCGAGGGCACCTCCGCCGGAGACGCCCACCGCATGTCGAGACTGTCGTACTGGATCGTGGTCCTGCCGCTGCTCGCCTCCTGTTCGGGCGCGTGGAACGACCCGTATCCGGCCGCGGACCGCGTATCGAACACCCTGTACACGGCTTTCCTGGAAAAGCCGAAGCACCTCGATCCGGTGCAGTCCTACAGTTCCAACGAGATCGCGTTCACGGCGCAGATCTACACGCCGCCGCTGCAATACCACTATCTCAAGCGGCCGTTCGTCCTGATCCCGCAAGCGGCGGTCGAAGTGCCGACGCCCACCTTCCTGGACGCGCAGGGGCGGGAGTTGAAGAGCGGCTCGGACACGTCCCAGGCTGCATTCAGCGTGTACGAGATCCGCATCCGCCCGGGGATCCGCTATCAGCCGCACGCCGCCTTTGCGACGCGCGCGGACGGAACGTCGCGCTACTTCCCGGTGGATCCGCAGGATCTCGCGCCGGTCCACGAGCTGCGGGACTTCCGCGAGACCGGCACCCGCGAATTGCGGGCCGACGACTTCGTATACCAGATCAAGCGGCTCGCCCATCCGCGGCTGCACTCGCCGATCTTCGGCCTCATGACCGAGTACATCGTCGGGCTGAAGGAGTACGGCGAGCATCTGCGGGCCGTCAACGATGCCCTGATCAAGCAGGGCCGCAAGGACGCCTGGATCGACCTGCGCGAGCATCCCCTCGAAGGCGTCGAGGTGGTCGACGACTACACCTACCGCGTGAAGCTGAAGGGCAAGTACCCGCAGTTCGTGTACTGGCTCGCCATGCCGTTCTTCGCGCCGGTGCCGTTCGAGGCGGACCGCTTCTACGCCCAGCCCGAGATCATCGAGCGGAACATCACGCTCGACTGGTATCCCGTCGGGGCCGGCCCCTACATGCTCACCATCAACAATCCGAACCGGCAGATGGTGCTCGAGCGCAACCCGAACTACACGGGCGAGACCTACCCTTCGGAGGGCGAACCGGACGATGAAGCGAACGGTCTGCTGGCTGACGCCGGCAAGCCGCTGCCCTTCATCGATCGCGTCGTGTTCAGCCTGGAGAAGGAGACGATTCCCTACTGGAACAAGTTCCTGCAGGGCTACTACGATGCTTCGGGCATCAGTTCCGATTCGTTCGATCAGGCGATCCGGGTCGCGAGCGGCGGCGAGGTCATGCTGACCGACGAAATGCGCGCCAAGGGTATCCAGTTGAAGACCGCCGTCGCGCCGTCGACGTACTACATGGGCTTCAACATGCTGGATCCCGTGGTGGGCGGCGATTCGGAACAGGCGCGCAAGCTCCGTCGAGCCATCTCGATCGCCGTCGACTACGAAGAGTACATCTCCATCTTCGCCAACGGCCGTGGCATCGCCGCTCAGAGTCCGCTGGCGCCGGGCATCTTCGGGTTTCGCGAGGGCGAAGCCGGCATCAATCGCTATGTGTACGACTGGGTCGACGGCGAGGCGCGGCGCAAACCCGTCGAGGCAGCCCGCAAGCTGATGGACGAAGCCGGATATCCCAACGGTATGGATCGCCGGACCGGTGCACCGCTCGTGCTCAATCTCGATGCGACGGCGCGCGGCCCGGACGACAAGGCGCGTCTCGACTGGCTGCGCAAGCAGTTCGCCAAGATCAACGTCAACCTCGTGGTGCGGGCAACGGACTACAACCGCTTCCAGGAGAAGGTGCGCAAGGGCAATGCCCAGATCTTCCAGTGGGGCTGGAATGCCGACTATCCGGATCCGGAGAACTTCCTCTTCCTGCTGCACGGCGCCCAGGGCAAGGTGAAATTCCAGGGCGAGAATGCGTCGAACTGGGTCAACGCCGAGTTCGACCGGTTGTTCGAGCGCATGAAGAACATGGAGAACGGACCGGAGCGCCAGGCCATCATCGACCAGATGCTCGACATTGCGCGGCGCGATGCCCCCTGGCTGTGGGGCCTGCACCCGAAGGAGTACGGCCTGGCGCACGCCTGGGTGAAGAACCGCAAGCCCAATCAGATCGCCAACAACCTGCTCAAGTACCAGCGCATCGACGCGGTCCAGCGCGCCGCGCTGCGCGAGCAGTGGAACCGTCCCGTCCTGTGGCCGCTCGGCCTGCTGGCGCTCGTGGTGGTCGTGTTCACGGTGCCGGCCGTCCTCGTCTATCGCAGGCGCGAAAGCGGGACGGCGCGAGCCGTGGTGCCGGTACCGGCGGCGAGGTGAACGCATGCTGCGCTATGTGATCCGCCGCGTGCTGTATGCGATACCGATCCTGATCGGGGTGAACCTGCTCACGTTCGCGCTGTTCTTCGTCGTCAATACCCCCGATGACATGGCACGCATGCAGCTCGGCGTGAAGCGGGTCACGCCCGAGGCCATCGAGAACTGGAAGCGCGATCGCGGCTACGACAAGCCCCTCGTGCTGAACAGTGCCGCGACCGGATTCGCCAAGGTCACCGACACCATCTTCTGGAACCACTCGGCCCGGCTGTTCGTGCTGGATTTCGGCAAGGCCGAGTCCGACGGCCGCGACATCCGGCACCAGATTGCCACGCGCATGGGGCCGAGCCTCGCCATCGCGCTGCCGGTCTTCCTCATCGGGATGGCGACGTACATCACCTTCGCCCTGCTCATGGCGCTGCTTCGCGCGACCTACCTCGATTTCTCCGGCGTGGTGCTCTGCGTTGCGGCGATGTCGATCTCCAGCATGTTCTACATCATCGGCGGCCAGTATCTGGTGAGCAAGCTGTGGAACCTGGTGCCCATTTCCGGATTCGCCGGCGATCTCTCCGCCTGGCGCTTCATGATCCTGCCCGTTGCGGTGGGGCTCCTCGGCGGGTTCGGCGAGAGCAGTCGCTGGTATCGCACCATCTTCCTCGAGGAGATCAATCGCGACTACGTGCGCACGGCCCGCGCCAAGGGGCTGCCCGAGGGGCGCGTGCTCATCCATCACGTGCTGCGCAACGCGCTGATCCCGATCCTGACCGGTGCGGTCGTGGCCATCCCCACGCTGTTCCTGGGCAGCCTCGTGACCGAGTCGTTCTTCGGCATCCCGGGCCTCGGCAGCTACACCATCGATGCCATCAGCTCGCAGGACTTCACGGTGGTCCGATCCATGGTCTTCCTGGGGTCGATCCTCTACATCGTCGGCCTCATCCTGACCGACATTTCCTACACCATCGTCGATCCTCGGATCCGATTCGAATGAACTTCGCCATCAAGCCCGTGATGCTGTGGACCGATGCGCTGGTCTTCGCGCTGATCGCGGCGATCGCGCTGTTCGTCTGGTACACGAACCGGTACGAGCATCTGCGGGCGCCGTGGCGCAAGGTGATGCGGTCCACGAGCGGCATGATGGCGGCCACGGTGCTGTTTGCGTACGTCCTGGTGGGGGTGCTGGATACGCTGCACTATCAGCGCGCGCTGCCGTTGGAGAAACAGACCGCGGAAATGCACTACTCGCCGGAGGTGCTGTCCGCGCTGGACGCGCTCGCGGAACCGCTGCGCCTCCGGCAGGAGCGCACGTTCTCGGCTCCGTTCGCGGCGTACGCGCATTCGAAGGAGACGATGCAGGGTCCAGACGGGGCCACGAAGCGCGACTATCCGCGCCTCAAGTTCGGCGGGGCACATCTCAAGGATCCCGCGGCGGAACGCCCCGCGGACATCGCGCGGGGCGTGTTGCAGGGGGTGGCGCTCGCTTCGCTCCTCTGGATGCTGGTGAGTGCCGTGTTGACCGGTATCGTCGCGTCCGATCACGGAGCTTCATTCGCGCAGACGTCCGGCGCCCTGTGGCGCGGCGAACTGGACATTCCGTGGCGCGCGGTGCTCCTGACCCTGGGCGCGCTGCTGATCGTGGCGGGGCCGCTCGTCGTACTGTCGGGGCGCTATCACGTCTTCGGCACCGACAAGGTCGGCCAGGACGTGCTCTATCTTACGCTGAAGAGCATCCGCACCGGTCTCGTGATCGGCACCGTCACGACGCTGGTCATGCTGCCGTTCGCGCTGGTGCTGGGCATCATGGCAGGCTATCTGAAGGGCTGGGTCGACGATCTCATCCAGTACGTCTACACGACGTTGAGTTCGATCCCTAGCGTCCTCCTGATCGCCGCCGCCGTCCTCATGATCCAGGTGTACATGGACACGCGCCCGGAGATCTTCGATTCCGTGACGCGTCGCGCCGACTTCCGGTTGCTGTTCCTGTGCATGATTCTCGGTGTCACCAGCTGGACGGGCCTGTGCCGCCTGCTGCGCGGCGAGGCGCTGAAGCTGCGCGAGCTCGAATACGTCCAGGCGGCGCAGGCGTTCGGCGTGCGCCGCTGGAAGATCATGGCGCGGCACATCCTGCCCAACGTGTTCCATCTCGTCATCATCACCACGGTGCTCGGCTTCAGCGGGCTGGTGCTCGCCGAGGCCGTGCTGTCCTACGTCGGCGTCGGCGTCGATCCGGCGATGAACAGCTTCGGGACCATGATCAATTCGGCGCGTCTCGAACTGGCGCGCGAACCGGTGGTCTGGTGGCTGCTTGCTGCGGCATTCGCCTTCATGTTCCTGCTGGTGTTGTCGGCCAACCTGTTCGCCGATGCGGTGCGCGATGCGCTCGATCCGCGGGTCCGTGCCCAGGTCGCAAGGCCGGTGTTCCACAGTCGGCGGGCCGGGAGCCGCGCATGAACGCGCCGCTGCTGCGAGTCGAGGATCTGCGCACCTGGATTGCAGGCACCGACTGCGACGTGCGGGCCGTCGACGGTGTCTCGCTCGACATCCAGCGCGGCGAGACCTTTGCGCTGCTGGGCGAATCGGGGTCGGGCAAATCGATCACGGCGCTGTCCATCATGCGTCTGCTGCCCGACGCGGGCGCGATCGTGTCGGGACGCGTGATGCTCGACGGTCTGGAACTGACCGGTCTGCCGGAGCGGAGGATGCGCGACGTTCGCGGCCGGCGCGTTGCGATGATCTTCCAGGAACCGGGTGCCAGCCTGAATCCCGTAATGACCGTGGGCGACCAGGTGCGCGAGGTGCTGGACCGTCATCTCGGCGTGCGTGGCGAAGCGGCCGATCGCCGCGTGCTGGAACTGTTCGAGGCCGTGGGCATTCCCGATCCGTCGCGACGGATCGGCGAGTTTCCCTTCCAGCTCTCGGGCGGACTCAAACAGCGTGTGATGATCGCCTGCGCGCTCGCCTGCGAACCGGAACTGCTGGTGGCGGACGAGCCGACCACGGCGCTCGACGTCACCATCCAGGCCCAGGTGCTGGACCTGCTGCGCGACATCCAGCGCCGCACGGGCATGTCGATGCTGCTCATCACCCACGACCTCGGTGTCGTCTCCGAGACCGCCCATCGCGTCGCGGTCATGTACGCTGGCGAGATCGTGGAGACCGCGTCGCGCGAGGCCTTCTTCGAGCGTCCGGCCCATCCCTACACCAACAAGCTGTTCGCCTCGATTCCCGGATCGCGCTCGCGCGCCGAGCGGCTCGCGGTGATCCGCGGCACCGTGCCACCGCTCACCAGGGACTTCGTGGGCTGCCGGTTCGCGGACCGCTGCGATCGCGCCTGGGACCGATGCCGGACCACGGTGCCTGCGGTGCACCGGTTGGACGACGGTCAGACCGTGCGCTGCCATCTCTATGCGCCGGAATGCGTGGACATGCGCGGTCGTCCGGCGGCGATACCGATTCCGGAGCCTTCACCGACCGCCGGTGCGATGTCGCCTTCGCAGCAGCCGCTGCTGGAGACGCAGGATCTCAAGATCCACTTCCCGATCCGGCGCGGTCTGTTCAAGCGGGTGGTGGGGCACGTGAAGGCGGTGGACGGCGTCTCTCTCACCATTCCCGCCGGTCGCACCGTCGCTCTCGTGGGTGAGTCGGGCTGCGGCAAGACGACGGTGGGCAAGGGCATCGTGCAGCTCCTGGACGCCGTGGGCGGTACCGTTCGCTTCGAGGGGGCGGACCTCGCCAACCTCGATGCCGCCACGTTGCGGCAGCGGCGGCGCGATTTCCAGATCATCTTCCAGGACCCGTTCGCATCGCTCAATCCGCGGATGCGCGTGTTCGAGATCGTGCAGGAGGGCATGACCGCGCTGGGTGTGGGTGGCTCCGCGGCGGAGCGCGCCGCCCGTATCGACTCGCTGCTGGAGCAGGTCGGTCTGTCGGCGGAGATGAAGTACCGCTATCCGCACGAGTTCTCGGGCGGACAGCGGCAGCGCATCGCGATTGCGCGGGCGCTCGCGGTGGATCCGAAGCTGATCGTGTGCGACGAACCCACCTCCGCGCTGGATGTCTCGGTGCAGGCGCAGATCCTGAACCTGCTGAAGGACCTTCAGGACCGGCTGGGCCTCGCGTATCTGTTCATCACCCACAACATCTCGGTAGTGGAGTATCTGGCGCACGAGGTGGCCGTGATGTACCTCGGCCGCATCGTGGAGTACGGGACGGTGGATGAAGTGCTGCATGCACCCAAGCATCCGTACACGCAGGCGCTGCTGTCGGCGGTGCCGGCCATCGAGGGCAGGACGGGCCGCGGTGTGATCCGCCTGCAGGGCGACATGCCTTCGCCTGCGGCACCGCCGCCGGGCTGTCATTTCGAGCCGCGCTGCCCGAAGGCCATGCCGGGGTGCAAGGCGGCCTATCCGGGCGAGACGTCTCTCTCTACGACGCAGCGCGTGCGCTGTTTTCTCTATCCGCGGAAGTGACTGCGGTCGTCTGAGCTCCGGCTAGACGTCGAGGCAGCGGCGAGCGTGCGTGACGATTAGGCTCGCCGTTGCCCCACCCCAACCGTCCCCCGGCGACGCCGGGGGAGGGGATGTACACCCGTTCCCCCAGCATTGCTGGGGGAACGTTGGGATGGGGGCAGGCCTTGTTAGTTGCGCACCATGTGCTGCTTGCCCGACGTCTGCACCGGCCCCTTCTTGACCGGGACCTTCGCCTTGACGGTCTGCACTTTCTTCGGTGCCTTGGTCCGCACGGTGGTGCGTTTGGCAACGGGCGCGGTGTCGGGATAGATCGTGAGTGTCTGGCCGGGACGGATGTGACCGCCCTTGAGATGGTTCCAGCGGATGATCTGGCGCTGGCTCACGTGGAAATGGTTGGCGATGCGCGCCAGCGTATCCGAGTGCTTCACGCGATACGTTTCCATCTCCGGGCCGGCGGTGGGCGGCTGGAACTCGAGCGGATCGATGCTCCGTTCGAGGTTCGCATCCTGCATCGCCGCCGGTGTGGGAACCAGCAGCGTCTGGCCGGGACGCAGGCGCTTGCGCGCACCGATGCCGTTGACCTGCTTCAGCGTGCTGACCTTGAGGCCGTAGCGGGCCGCGACCTGCTCGATCTTTTCGTTGGGCTTGAGCTGGTAGGTCTGCCACGAGACGAGCGGTTCGTCGTTCGCCTGGAGGTTGGTGGCGAAGGTTTCGGCCTTCTCCACCGGCAGCAGCACGGTGCGTTCGCCGGCGGACGTGATGACAGGCCGGTTGTGCGCGGGATTGAGCGAGCGGAACTCCTCGAGCGGCACGTCGGCCAACTCGGCTGCGCGCTTCACGTCGATCTGCGACGGCACGTTGACGCGGATGAAGTACGGCTGGTCAGGAATCTCTTCCAGCAGGATCCCGTAGCGTGCCGGATCGGCGATGATGTTCTTCACGGCCTGGAGCTTCGGCAGATAGTTGGCCGTCTCCTTGGGCATCTTGAGGCTGCGATAGTCGGTCGGCTTGCGCAGGCGCTGGTTCTTGTCGATGGCGCGCGATACGGCACCTTCGCCCCAGTTGTAGGCGGCCAGGGCGAGCTGCCAGTCGCCGAAGTCGGCATGCAGCTTCTGCAGATAGTCCAGGGCGGCGCGGGTCGCTTCGGTGACGTCGCGGCGGCCGTCGTACCACCAGTTCTGTTCCAGTCCGTAACGGCGCCCGGTATCGGGGATGAACTGCCAGATGCCCGAGGCGTGGGCGCGCGAGTAGGCGACCGGGTTGTACGCGCTTTCGATCATCGGCAGCAGCGCGATCTCGAGCGGCATGTTACGGTTCTCGAGTTCCTCCACCACGAAGTGCAGATAGCGGCGGCTGCGCTCGACCATGCGCTCCAGATAGTCCGGGCGGTTGAGGTACCAGGTCATGTGCCGCTGCACCAGGGGCGACTCCACTTCCGGAATCGCGTAGCCGCTGCGGATGCGGTCCCACAGATTGCCGGGCAGCGGCTCCTTCGGCGTATCGGAGTAGACGATCGCGGGAGTCCCGGGCGCCTGCATGACGACCGGAGTGACGGTCGGGGGGGTGCCGGGAGCCGCTGGTACGAACGCGGTCGCGTCCATCGGCGTCGTCGTGGCTTCGGTCGAGGCCGATTCCGCTGCCTTGCCGGATACGGCTTCGGCAGTCGCAGATGGAGCGACGCTCGACGCGCCGGTGGGTGTGGTTTGGGAGATGGTCGGCGCCGGACGGCTCGACGCACCGATGACGACGGCGTCGCTGCTGGTCCGGGCGATCGGGTGAACGGCGCGGGGCGCTGCGGCCGCCTGGGCCACCACTATGGGAGGTGCGGACCGCTGGCCGGGGCGCGCTGCTTCGGCGTAGCTGCTGGAATGAGGGGCAGCGGTCGGCCGGGCGACCGGCGGTTCGGCCGCCACCGTCTTCGGTGCTGCCGCGGGTTCGGGTGCGGCCGCCGCCCGCCTCAGCGGATCGGTGTTGATGGTCGGGCCGTCACCGGCGGCAACGGTCGTGACGGTCGTGGTCAGCTCACGTTTGGCCGGGGGCTCGGAAACGGGCACGGCCGAAGGAGGCGATGCCTCCACGGCGGGCGATTTGCCAACGCTGCCGACGGCGCAAGCCTGGTTGACCACCCCCAGGACGATGCACGCCGCAATCAGCTTCGTAGAGTTCCTGACCATGGTATAGGTTTGCTCAATTGCATTAAGGATCCTATACAGGCCATTGATTTGGGTCAACAATTTTATCTCCTGGACCTGCCCCCGACGGCAGTGCGCCGCAGGCTTCGCCGCGTCGCCGGTGAGCGACCAATCGAGGCCAAGCCTGCACAGTACGTGAGGTTTACGGCCCGCTTTCACCAAGCTTGACTGGAGCAAGCTTTGCGCCGGAACGCGGTCAGAACTGGTTCTTCCACTCCCGCAGGACGGCGAATACCTCCACCGGATCGGGCAGCGCCCGCCCGGCATGGCGCGCGGCGCTGGCGGCGACACCGGGGATCCGGGTACGCAGGAACGGATTGGTCTCCCGCTCGTCCGCAATGGTGGACGGCAGCGAAGGACGCCCGCTTTCGAGCGCCGTTCGTGTTTCGCGTTCCCGACGAACGAGGGTTTCGTTGCCTGGTTCCACGGCCTGGGCGAAGCGGATGTTGGCCGCCGTGTACTCGTGTCCGCAGTACACGCGGGTCGGGCCGGGCAGGGCGCCCAGCTTGGCCAGCGACGCGCTCATCTGAGCAGGCGTGCCTTCGAACAGGCGGCCGCAGCCGACCGAGAACAGAGTGTCGCCGCAGAAGAGCATCCCGGCACCGACGAGCGCGATGTGACCGGCGGTGTGCCCAGGGATGTCGAGCACCCCGAAATCGAGATCGAGTTCGGCGATGCGCAGCCGGTCGCCTTCGCGTAGCGGCTGCGTGATGGCCGGAATGCTTTCGCGCGCTGGGCCGTAGACCGGTGCGCTATACTCCGCCGCGAGCTGTGCGACGCCACCCACGTGATCCGCATGGTGGTGCGTCGCGAGGATTGCCACCAAGCGCAGGCGTTCCGTCTCGAGGTACTGCATGACCGGGCCTGCATCGCCCGGATCTACGACCGCGGCGTGCGTGGCATCGCGCAGACACCAGATGTAGTTGTCGCGAAATGCGCGCAGAGGTATGACGTCGACAGCCATGAGAAACCGAGTTTCGAGTGCAAGCCACCACCCTGTCAATTGAGTCGCCGATGCCGGGTCTGTCGAACTGGTTCGACACGCCGCTCGGTGCGTATCTGCTGCGACGGGAACTCGCCTATTTCGACGGAGAAGTGGCCGACGTCTTCGGCTTCAACGCGCTGCAGTTCGGTTTGCCGCAGCACGATTTCCTGCGCATGAGCCGCATCCCGACGCGCGCCACCATCGGTGCCGAGGGCCCGGTGCGGCTGCGCGCGGACCTCTGCGAGCTTCCGGTGGCGACGGGCGAGATCGATCTGGTGGCACTGCCCCACACGCTCGAGTTCAGTCACAACCCGCACCAGCTGCTGCGCGAAGTGCAGCGGGTGCTGCGCCCCGAAGGACGGCTCGTGCTGTCCGGCTTCAATCCGTGGAGCCTGTGGGGTGCCGCGCGCCACGTGCGCGCGCGGTCGGGCGAGTACCCGTGGTGCGGTCAGTTCATCGGGCTGCCGCGCATCAAGGACTGGCTGGCACTGCTCGGCTTCGACGTGGCCGCGGGACGGATGACGGCATACGCGCCGCCGTGCAGCCGCGAGCAATGGCTGCACCGCCTGCGCTTCATGGAGTACGCGGGCGATCGCTGGTGGCCTTTCGCCGGCGGCGTGTACTTCCTGCACGCGGTCAAGCGCGTCAGCGGCGTGCGGCTGATCACGCCCAAGTGGCGCATGGCGCCCGCCAAGAAGAAGGTGCTGGCACCGGTGCCGCAGCGCATCGCCGACCAGCACCGGCGCGTTCCATCGCGCCTGACGCATCGGTGAGCGCAGCGATCGATATCTACACCGACGGAGCCTGCAAGGGCAATCCCGGTGTCGGCGGATGGGGGGTGCTGGTCAGGAACGGTGCGTCGGAGAAGGAACTGTTCGGCGGCGAGAAGTCCACCACGAACAACCGCATGGAGATGACCGCGGTCATCGAGGCGCTCACCGCGCTCGAGCAGCGTTCGAAAGTGCGGCTGCACACCGACTCGCAGTACGTGCAGAAGGGCATCAGCGAGTGGATCCATTCGTGGAAGCGGCGCGGCTGGAAGACTGCCGACAAGCAGCCGGTCAAGAACGTGGATCTGTGGCAGCGCCTGGACGCACTCGCCGCGCAGCACGACATCGAATGGATCTGGGTGAAGGGGCACGCGGGACACGACGGCAACGAGCGGGCCGACCGGCTCGCCAATCGCGGTGTCGAAGCGGCGCTGCGGAAATCGTAGGCTGCGGCAGTCCCTCCTCAGCATGCTGATCGGCTACCGAACAGAAGCCCTCAACGCGGGGGACGCGGAGGACGCGGGGGAAACCGAAGCCCTCGTTTTTGGTGTTGCCTTTCCTCCGTGTCCCCCGCGTCCCCCGCGTTGAGCGCCTTAAGGTCGTGACATGAGCAACCGCCAGATCGTCCTCGACACCGAGACCACCGGCCTCGACCCGGGTCTCGGCCATCGCATCGTCGAACTCGCCTGCGTCGAGATCGTGAACCGCCGGCCCGGCGCGCGCGATTTTCATCGCTATGTGAATCCGGAACGGCCGAGCGATCCCGGTGCCCTCGAGGTACACGGCCTCACCGAGGAGTTCCTCTCCGATCAGCCGAAGTTCCGCGACGTGGCGACCGAGTTCCTCGAATTCGTCGCGGGTGCCGAGCTGATCATCCACAACGCTCCGTTCGACGTGGCTTTTCTCAACGCCGAACTGGCGTTGCTCGACCTGCCGCCCATCACGCAGCACGTGAGCGGCGTGACCGATTCGCTGCGGCTCGCCAAGGATCTGCATCCCGGCAAGCGCAACAGTCTCGATGCCCTGTGCGAGCGCTATGCGGTCGACAACTCGGCGCGGACGCTGCACGGCGCGTTGCTCGATGCGCGCCTGCTGGCCGAGGTCTATCTGGCCATGACGCGCGGACAGGACAGCCTGATCATCGATCATGCGGAAGCCGGACCGGCCGCGCGTGCGGCCGTCGCTCAATCCGGACCGCTCGACCTCGTCGTGCTGCGCGCGAGCGCCGAGGAAACCGCGGCCCACGCCGCGTACCTCGCCGGTCTCGACAAGGCGTCGAAGGGAGCATGCCTGTGGCGGGCAGTCGAAGGAGAAGTACCCACCGCGGGTTGAGCGTGGTGCTGCGAGTCGCGGTCATCCTGGGATTGCTGCTTCCGCTCCTGGATTCCGGTGCGATCGCGGCGCGGCACTCGCCGTCGCCGACCTTCGCGAGAGCGTGCGCGCAGAGCCTGAAACCGGGGGTGGTGTCGGTGGAAGGGGTGCCCATGGCACCGCGCATCGACACGTCCCGGTCCTATCGAGAGCTGACGCGCATCGCATCGAGGGACGAGGCGGTCTTCGTCCTGGGCCTTACCCGGCCGGTGCTGCGCGTGGAAACCGAGTGGGGCTTCCACGGTCTCGAAGACCCCGACAGCAGCCTCGTGTGCATGCGCCCGTCGCTGCGCATGAGGCTCCGCTACGACCCGGTGACCGTGTTCATCGGTCGCGAGTTCGTGGGCGACTCATGCTCCTACGAGTTCATCCTGGCACACGAAAAGCGGCACGTGTCGGTGCACGTGGGTCAGCTCGACAAGACCGTTGCCCTGCTGCGGGATCAGCTGCAACGGCGCCTTGGCGACGAGATCCACTACGGACCGAGACGCGAACTGGAGCAGCGGTTGAAGAGCGAGATCCAGAACTACTGGATTCCGCGTGCGGAACAGGAGCTGAAGGACGTGCGGCAGCAGCACGAGGCGATCGACACGCCGGAAGAGTATGCGCGGGCCGGTTCCGTCTGCAGCGCGCGCATCGCGCGGATGCTGCGGCGTCGGGAAGGGCCGTAGTTCGAAATGCTTCCTTCGCGGTAAAAAACTGGCTTTCACGGCATCACGCGAACCGACTTCACCAGTTCCAGCGTGTAACCCTTCCGATAATCGACGTCGCTCTTCGTGAGCCCCGCCCCAGTCATGAACTCGAAGGTCTGCTTCCAGCGCGCGTCGGTCATGCCGAGTATGCCCACCGTGGCGGCATCGCCGCCCGTCACCAGCGCGAATTCCTTCATCTTCGTCACGCCGAAGGCGAGCATGTCGTCCTTCATCTCCGGGTTGGCCTTCTTGATCAGCGCATTGCCCGGCGCCGGATTCGCGAGATAGCTCTTCCAGCCTTCGGCGGTGGCCTGCAGGAAGGCACGCAGCGCCTCGGGTTTCTCCTTGAGCACCTTGCCGGTGGTGACGATGGTTTCGGCATAGGGCGGGTAGCCGAGATCAGCGAGCAGGAACACGACCGGCTTGATGCCGGCCTTCTCGATCGCATAGGGCTCGGAGGTCGCGTAGCCTTGCTGCGCCACGTTCTTGTCCACCAGGAACTGCTGCACGCTGAACGAGTAGGGGCGCTTCTGGCCGTCGACGAAGCCGTAGCGGGCCTTGAGCCATGGCCAGAATGTGGTCTCGCTCGCCTGGCCGATCAGCAGCGTGCGCGTCTTGAGCTCCTCCATGGCCTTCACGTCGGGGTGTGCGATGAGCGCCGCCGGATCCTTCTGGAACACGGCACCGATGGTGACGATGGGGAGCCCTTGCTCGACCGCCTTGATGGTCTGCAGGTCGTAGCCCATCACCGCATCCGCGCGCCCGGCGAGCAGCAACTGCATGACGTTGACCTGCGGCCCGCCCATGCGGACGTCCACGTCGAGGCCGCGCTTCCTGTAGGTGCCCTCGGCCTGCGCCTGATAGAAGCCGCCGTGCTCGGCCTGCGCGTACCAGTTGGTGAGGAAGATGAACTTCTCTTCCGCGTGGGCCGCCGTGATGCCCAGCACCAGCAGCAGGGAACACCAGCGGGCAAGGCGTTCGATCGTGCGCATGGGATGGCTCCATCGGGTCGGGAGTCGCGAGCGTATGCGGGTGTGTGCCGGTCGGCAAGGGGCTTCCGAGCTTGCGATCCGCCCGGAAGCTCTTGCATATTGCATTCTTCATACGTCCGAGAACCGCTGCATGCATCCCCCGATTCCCCTGTTCGAAGGTCTCGCACCCGAGAGCATCGACCGCCTGATGAGCCGCTGCGTCGAGCGCCGCTATCCGAAGCAGACGGTGGTCATCCACGAAGGCGACGAGGCATCCGCCCTGTACGTGATCCGGGCGGGCAAGGTGCGCGCCTATCTCACCGATGCGAGCGGGCGCGAGTTCGTCCTCGCAAGCCATGGGGAGGGGGACTATTTCGGCGAACTGGCGCTGCTCGACGACGCTCCTCGTTCCGCCTCCGTGGCCACCGTGGAGCCCTGCCATCTGCTGGTGCTGTCGCGCAGCGCCTTCGAGGAATGCCTCGCACAGAACCCCGATCTCGCGTTGCAGTTACTGAAGGGTCTGGCCCGGCGCGTCCGGCGGCTGACCGAGAGTGCCCGCACCCTGGCGCTGAAGGACGTCTTCGGCCGCATCGTCGCGCTGCTGAAGGACCTTGCCGTGGAGCGTGACGGCACCCAGGTCGTCGGGGAGCGCCTCACCCATCAGGAGATCGCCAAGCGCATCGGCTCGTCGCGCGAGATGGTGAGCCGGATCATGAAGGACCTGGAGACCGGCGGGTACCTGGAGACCGACACCGACAAGCGCCTCGTCATCCGGCGCAAGCTGCCCTCGAGTTGGTAGGGCGCCAGCTGTCACAATTGGCCGCGCGCCCACCGCAGGTGGGGCGCACGGGCCCGCAGGCACTTCTTGAGAAGTAATTGGGGCGCACGGGCCCTCCAACGCTCGCTGAGCGGTGAGTAACGCCCCAGGGGGAGGGTAATCCCCCGCAGCCGGTTTGTGACTTCCTTCACAGCGCCGGTCGAGGCTTCGACCCCACCATGCGTCCCATGTCGCAACCGCGACGGGAACCGCAGTGAGGTGGGAAAAAATGAGAGCCTGCAACGAGCAGTTGGCTGCCGATCTGGTGGCACGGGTGGTGAACGGCGACGAGCGCAGCTTCGACGAGCTCTACCGCATCTACGGACGTCGGGTGTACGCCTTCGCGCTGCGGTCCCTGCGCGATCCCCACGAGGCCGAGCAGGTCGTGATCGACACCATGTACGAGGTCTGGCGGCGTGCCGACAGCTTCAACCATGCGTGCCGCTTCACCACCTGGCTGCTCGGCATCGCCCGCAACAAGGCGCTGCACGTCCTGCGTGCGCGGCGTCCCGGACACGACGATCTCGATGCGGCGGCCGAACTGCCCACACCGGCGCACGAGGATCCCTATCACATGGTCTCGGACCGCCAGCGGCGCGACTGTCTGCTGCTCGGCTTCGAAGCGCTCCCGTTCGAGCAGCGCGAATGCGTGCAGTACGCACTGGTCGACGGTCTGTCGCTCTCGGAGATCGCGCGTCTGCAGGACTGCCCCGAGAACACGGTGAAGTCGCGACTCTTCAAGGCGCGCCGCAAGCTGCGTCGCAGCCTGGAGGAGTTCGACGGTGAAGGTCACGAAGCTGCCTGCGAAGACGACTACGTGACCCCGTTGCGCACGAGAGGCGGCGTCGCCGCCGACGCACCCGAGGAACTCTCCGGGGTCGCGGCGGAATAAACCGATGAACTCGCGCTGCACGGCAAAGCGCCCGTAGCACGAGTCCCACGCCACGAGGAGCATCGACATGAAAGCTATCACCCGTCGTTCCGTGTCGTCCGCGTTGCTCGCTCTCGTCTTCGGCGGGGCGGCGAGCGCCGGCGACGTCGTGTTCTACCGCCAGGGGGAGCGCCCCGATCCGGCGACCATCGCCCGAGTGCTGCAAGGTCCCGCTGCCATCGCGACAGCCCCGAAGGTACGCATGCGTGGCCTGAAACTCTCGTCCGACGAAGCGCAGGAAACGCGCATCGTGGCCGATGCCGGGGCGGCTGCGGGCAACGCCGTTCAGACCGCTGCCGTCACGCCGGTTGCAACGGCAGCCCCGGTGGAAGCTGAACCGTCCAGCGTCGCCCTGCAGGTGCAGTTCGGCTACAACTCCGCCGAGATCCTGCCCGAGATGATCGCGCCGCTCGATGCGGTCGCCGAGGGCATCAAGATGACCGGCGGGGTACAGCGCATCGTGATCGAAGGACATACCGACGCGTACGGCGCCGCCGACTACAACATTCAGCTCTCGCGGCGTCGCGCTGCCGCGGTGAAGCAGTTTCTCGTGGCTCGCCACGGTATTCCCGCGGACTCTCTGGTGGTGCTTGGCCGCGGCAAGTCCATGCCGCTGATCCCTGCCAATCCGTTCGCACCGGAGAACCGTCGCGTGGAGTTCCACGCTGCCGAGTGAGGCCGATCCCGAGCCCTGATCGGGACTTCCGGCCGGTCTGCACCGGCCTTCATCGAAAGACGTGTTGAGAAGGAGAGATGCTCATGAATACGATGACCAAGACCGCCATCGCCGCCGCCATCGCCCTGATGTCGGCCACGGCGTTTGCCGAGAACCAGACCAACGTCAAGCTGGATGGGGCCAAGCAGAACCAGTCCGGCCTCGCCAACAGTCAGTCCATGGACGTCGGCAACGCGAAGGGCAGCCTGTTCGCCGGTTCCAAGACCAACGTGAACGCGAAGAACCTGAACCAGAACCAGTCCGGTCTCGCGAACACGCAGAAGATGGAAATCGGCAACGCCAAGTCGGGTCTGTTCGCCGGCGCCGAATCCAACGTGAAGGTCGACAACCTCAAGCAGAACCAGTCCGGTCTCGCGAACTCGCAGCAGATGCAAGTGGGCAACGCCGAGGCGAGCCTGTTCTCCGGTGCGAAGAGCAACGTGAACGCGAAGAACCTGAACCAGAACCAGTCCGGTCTCGCGAACACGCAGAAGATGGAGATCGGCAACGCCAAGGCAGGTCTCTTCTCCAGCGCCGAGTCGAACGTCAAGGTCGAGAACCTGAAGCAGAACCAGTCCGGCCTCGCCAACAGCCAATCGATGCGCATCGGCAACGCCAACGCCGGCCTGTTCACGGGCGCCAAGACCAACGTGTCGGCGAAGAACATCTCGCAGTCGCAGAGCGGCCTCGCCAACAGCCAGAACGTCAACGTCGGCAACGCCGACAACTGATCCGACGGGTCACTCGCCCGCGATCGATCCGCGCCGGGGCCACGAGCTCCGGCGCGAGCCCGGTGGAGGAACGGATGATGAACGCGAAACGATCGGCAGCCTTCCTGGCACTGGCGGTGGGCTTCCACCTGGGACCGGTGCACGCGGTCGACCTGGAGATGGACGACAGTCTCGAGGATCTCACACGCGCGAAGGTCGCGAAGCAGCGCACGAAGCAGAACCAGCAGCGCCGCAGCGTGAAGGAGGACTCGGCCGGCGAGGGCAGCAGCGGCTGCGGCAACATCGACATCGGCAACTCGCAGGGCAGTCGCCCTGGATTCTCCGGTCCGAAGGAGATCATCGTGGTCGTTAAGGGCGACATCATCAACTCGAACAACAAGTGCAAGGACTGAAACCATGGGAACGACCGTGAAGCGATGGATGGCCGGCGCTTTGGTCGCGACGGTGGTGCTGGCGGGTTGCGATGCCACTCGTGTGGTGCGTCCCGTCGAGCAGAAAGTCGAGGAAGTGAAGAAGGGGCCCGAGCGCAAGCCGTTTCGGTCCGTCACCAATTTCTCCGCCGCGCTGCGTTGCATGGACGGTCTCATGCTCCAGCACGGCGTGCGCGACGTGTCGGTGCTGGTCGAGGATCTGACCGATCAGACCAAGAAGGTGAACGCCGGCACCAAGGACATGCTGATCTCGGCGGTGTCCGACATGAACCGGCGCAGCCGCGCCATCCGTCTGGTGGCCTACGGCGCGGATTCGGGCAACCTGATCGGCTTCCTGCGCGACGCGGAACGCAAGAATGCCTATGCCGTCGTGCCCGAGTTCGACATCCGCGGCTCCATCAGCCAGTTCGACGAGAACGTCGCCAAGAAATCCGCGGAGTTCGGCTTCGGTTACGGCGAGGAACTCGTGGCCGGCTACGGCCGGTCGGCCACGGCGACCATTCTGGGCATCGATCTCACCATGCTGAGCACGGCCGACCTTTCGGTGATTCCCGGTGTGGGTTCGCGCAACGCCGTGGTGATCTTCAAGTCCGGCAGCGGTGCCGACGGTGACGCGCGGTACCACAAGTTCGGCGTCAACTTCAGCACGACGCTCAACAAGGCCGAAGGCAACGCGCAGGCGCTGCGCAACCTGGTGGAGCTCGCGTCCATCGAACTGTTCGGCAAGCTCGCGAAGGTGCCGTACTGGACGTGCCTCGGGGCCGATCCGAACGCACCGGAAGTGCAGGAGGAGCTGGCCGACTGGTTCTACGCGATGGAAGCGAACGGGACCGAACTCATCTACTTCCTGCAGAAGCACGCCCGCCTCAAGGGCTACTACACCGGGCCGGTGGATGGCGAGGGCAATTCGCAGCTGGCGGACGCTGCCGTGCGGGTCCGCACCGCGCTCGGCATGAGCAAGGAGCCGAAGGCCGATCTCGACCTGTTCAAGGCGATCGTCGGCGGTCAACTGCCGCAGGCCACGACGGAACTCGCTGCGGCACCGGCGGAGGCCCCGAAGGCCGTGGCGGCCGATCCGGATCTCGCACTCTCCATCGTGAGCCGCAACGCCAAACCGATCTACAAGCGCGGCGAGCCCGTGGCGCTGTCGATCCGACCGAGTCGCGATGCCTACGTCTACTGCTATCTGCACAACGACGAAGGCCAGGTGCAGCGCTTCTTCCCGAACCGGTTCCTGCGCGATCCGCTCGTGCCGGCGGCCCGGCCGCTCGAGTTGCCGGGGGCCATGAAGTTCCAATTGGTCGCCAGCGAGCGCGGCAAACCCGAGACCGTCGCGTGCTTCGCAGCGCCCAAGGAAGTGCTGGCCACGCTGCCCGAAGCCGTGCGCGGCGTCGATTTCGAACCGCTGCAGGTGAGTTCACTCGAGGAAGTCCACAGCGCGTTCGTCGCCAACGGCGGCACCGCCGTCGCCTCCTACACCATGAACGTGCGCTAGAACCGCGAGGTCACGCCATGCAAGCCCCAACCCGATTCCGATCGGCGCTCACCGTGTTCACGTTGGTCAGCGCTTGCGCTTCAGCATCCACGCTGTCGGCAGCCGTGTCGACGGCGCAGAGCGATGTCCCCTCCATCGCTACCCGGACCACGAAGAACGTGACCGGTGCGGAAGCGAAGCCGGCAACGGAGCGCGGCCTCACGCTGCGCTGCTGGCAATTCGGCCGACTGATCCTGGAGGAGCCGGTCAATGCGAACGGCAACGGAGGCGCGGGCGGCAGCATGAACTTCACCCGTCCCGGCGACAACCGCCCGCTGGAAGTCTTCAGCATGGGCGAGGCGGTCTGCGTCATTAGATGACGAGGTCGGCTTGTGTACGCCCCTTCACCCACCCCCGGTGGGGGAAGGTTGGGATGGGGGCAAGCGTCTGCATCTTCCGCGCGGAAGCATCCGTGAATCCACCGCACCCCGACCGGTAATTTCGCACAAGGTCGGACGGACCGACCGATGAGCTGCATCGGAATCCAGTGGCAAGGGTTGCGCAAGACGCATCCCTCGCAGCGCACCGGTGCAGGACAGGTCGCAGGCTTCAGCGGAAGGCTGTTGCAGGTGGCTCCCGCGCCGGTGCGCGTGAACCTCGAGACGACGCCACCCGCCACGGAGACTGCGATGATCATTCCCGCCCTCTTGTCGCTGTTCGCGACCTTCGGTCGCATCCGAGCGCCGCATGCCATGCGCACGGCGCTCACTCCCGCGGTTGTCCTGGTGGCGTTGTCGATTGCCGGTCCCGCAGGCGCTCAGGTGATCGAACTGCGCTCGGTCACCCGAGATGGAGATCGCATCACGGCGACCGTGCGAGTGGTGACGACCGACAGCATCGCGGTATCGAAGCAACCGATCTCATGGGGTATCGAAAACCCGCGCGACGGCGATCGCGTCGTCAGCACGTCGGGACCCACCAACGGCGCCGGCGAGGCCTCCGCCGTGGTGGTCCTCGGACCGACTCCCGGCACGCGCAACCTGGTTGCGTCCATCTCGTCCGGTCTCCAGCTCACTGCATTCTCCGTTGGGCCCAACCTGATCCGCATTCCGATCTCGAACGACGAGTTCCTGGCGTCGGAAGGGCTCAAGACCTTCGTCCTTCTGCCGCAGATCGGTCTCGACACCACGTTCGCGCAGATGCGCAACGTCACGCGCCGCATTCGCGAGATCCGCTCCGGCGGCCCCGCGGTGAGCGTGTTCGGAACGGCGCTCGCGCCGGCGCCCGCGCCGGGAGACATCCGCATCATGTCCCTGTCGGAAGCCGGCCAGGCCGCTGCTGCCGCCACTGCCAATGAAGCCTTGGGTGGTCGGTTCGGCCTGTTCCTGAACGCACAGGGCAGCATCGGCACCCGCGACGGCACGGCGTACACCCGTGGCTACGACACGCGCACCGCCGGGGTCACCGGCGGCGTGGACTATCGCTTCACGGAAAACCTGGTCCTGGGCGCCGCGTTGGGTGCGGTGCGCGCAAAATCATCCTTCGACGCCGACTACGGCGACGCGTCCGCCAATGGCGTCGCGGGTTCGCTCTACGGATCCTGGTACCGCGGCAACTTCTACGTCGATGCCATCGGGACGTTCGGCTTCAACCGTTACGACACGCGTCGTGCGATCGGCATCGGCGACGTGCTCGGTGCGACCAACGGGCGGCAACTGGGTGGCAGCGTCTCGGTCGGCTGGAATACGAGCAAAGGTGCGCTGTCCTTCGGGCCTTACGTGCGCGCCGGCTACATCCGGGTGGACGTCGACAGCTTCACCGAGACCGGTAGCACCGGCTCCGAGATGGACGTGTCGAGCCAGGCGGCAACGTCCTTCACCACCGCGCTCGGCGGTCAGGTCTCGTACGCGATCAGCCGCTCGTGGGGCATTCTCTCGCCGAGCCTGCGCGTGGAGTACGAGCATGAGCAACGCAACACCGTCCAGCCGCTGACCGGCAGCCTCCTGGCCGATCCGGTGCGGACACTCTTCGCGATTCCGACGGACAACCCCGACAAGACCTACTTCAACGTCGGTGCGGGCGTGGCGGCGCAGTTCGCGAACGGCCGCGCCGCGTTCATCAACTACGAAGGCATGTTCGGCCGCTCGCAGATGACTAACCACGCGGTGGTGGTCGGCGGTCGCCTGGAGTTCTGACGGTGCGCACCTGGCCCGTCGTCGCCGGGCTGTTCCTTGCGGCACTACTTGCACCGACACCCGGCGGGTACGCAGCCGTCGAAAGCACGACCACGGCGGACCGGTGGCTGATCGTCGATTGCCTGCTGCCCGGGCAGGTTCGCAAGCTCGGTGGGCAGGCGACGTTTCTCACCGCACGTCGCCCGGTCAAGGCTTCGGCGTCCGAATGCGAGATCCGGGGCGGCGAGTACGTCGCCTACGACCGTGCCAATTTGTCGACGGCGCTCGGCGTGTGGCTCGCGCAGGCGAACGCCGGCGATCTTCAGGCCCAGACCTACGTGGGTGAGATCTACGAGAAGGGCCTCGGTGTCACGCCGAACTTCGAGGAAGCCGCGCGGTGGTATCGCACCGCGGCGGAGAAAGGCCATGCGCGCGCCCAGTCGAACCTGGGGTTCCTGTTCGAGAAGGGTCTCGGCGTGAAGAAGGACCTGGCCGAGGCGCAACGCTGGTATCGCAAGGCGGCGGGGCTCCCGGACGATGCGCCGATCGAGCGGCCGAGCGGGTCGACGCCGGCACCGGTCGTTTCGCCTGCGCCGGCAAGCAGCGCCGGTCCCAGCATCCAGATCATCGATCCGCCGGTGGTGCAGACGCGCGGCATTCCGACGGCGCTGGTACGTTCCGGTCTCACGGTGCTGCCGCTGATCGGCAAGGTGACCGCGCCCGGCGGCGTAATTTCCCTCACCGTCAACGATCACAAGGAAACGCCGGATCGCAATGGGCTGTTCCGTACCGAGATCGCCGTGCTCGGCAAGGACACGCCGGTCAAGGTGGTGGCCGTCGACGCGGCGGGCGCGCGCATCCAGACCGACTTCACGCTCGTGCCCGATCTCGACGGCACGCGTGGTCTCGCGACGCCGAAGTCGCTGTCGCTCGCGGCACCGAAGCGCGGCTACGCGCTGCTGATCGGCAACAACGACTATCGTAAGCTGCCGAAGCTGGAAACGGCCGTCGAGGACGTGAAGGCGATCGCCGACGTGCTTGCCAACACCTATGGCTACCAGGTCACGGTGATGACCAACGCGAGCCGCTACGACATCCTGTCGAAGCTGAACGAGTTCCGCGAGAAGCTCACCGAGAACGACAGCTTCATCCTCTACTACGCGGGACACGGTGAGCTGGACCGTGCGAACCTGCGTGGCCACTGGCTGCCCATCGACGCCGAGCCCGACAGCCCGGCGAACTGGATCTCCAACGTCGCCGTCACGGATCTGCTGAACGCCATGGCGGCGCGGCAGGCGCTGATCATCGCCGACACCTGCTACGCCGGTGCCATGACGCGCGCCGTGTTCGAGCAGACGCCGCCGGCCAATCGGAAAGGCATCTGGCGGTCGCGCACGGTATTGAGCTCCGGCGGGCTGAAGCCCGTCGTCGACGGCGAGGCGGGATCGAAGCACTCGGTCTTCGCGCAGGCGCTTCTCGATACGCTGCGGGTCAACCGCACGCCGATGGACGGCCTGGCCCTTTATCAGAGGATCGCAGGCAACGTGGCCCGTGCCGCGATGAAGCTCGGCGTGGAACAGATTCCCGAATACGCGCCGATCCGCTTCGCGGGCCACGAGGCCGGCGACTTCCTGTTCGCGCCGAAGAAGCTATGAGCGGTCGATGGCGCTGTCGTGCCAGCGGCGCAGCGCCAGCCACGCGATCAGGCTTGCGATCAGGAACAGTACGACGCCGGTCACCGTGATCAGCACCAGAGCTGCGAACAGGCGTGGAATGTTGAGCTGCAGGCCGGCCTGCAGGATCTGATAGGCGAGACCGGAAGCGGTGCCGCCGGTGCCGGCGACGAACTCCGCAACCACGGCGCCGATCAGCGCCAGGCCTGTCGAGATCTTCAGACCCGCGAAGAAATAGGGCAGGGCGGTGGGTACGCGCAGGCGCACGAGCGTCTGCCAGCGAGTGGCGCCGTTCAGGCGGAACAGATCCAGCAATCCCGTGTCGACGCTCTTCAAGCCCAGCGTGGTGTTCGAGATCATCGGAAACAGCGCGACGATGGTGGCGCAGATCACGAGCGCCGGCAGCGGATCGTTGACCCAGATGATGATGAGCGGCGCGATGGCGACGATGGGGGTGACCTGCAGCAGCACCACGTAGGGGAACAGGCTCATCTCCAGCGCGCGGCTCTGCACGAACAAGAAGGCGACGATCACGCCGATCACCACCGCGGCAGCGAGCGCGAGGATCGCCACGGCGAGCGTGAACCCGAGCGACTGGAGCAGGACCACGCGGTCGGCGACGAGGGTCTTGGCCACCAGCCAGGGGCCCGGCACCAGGTACGACGGTACGTCGAAGACCTCCACCAAGCCCTGCCACAGCAGCAGGACGATGCAGCCCACCACGACGGGAGCGAGCCACTCCAACAGTCCCAGGCGCTTCATCGGCTCTTCTCGTTCGCGGCCATCAGGTCGCTCAATTGCTGGCATTGACGGATGAACCGCTCAGTGACGCGCAGTGCGTCGGTGCGCGGGTACGGTTCGTCGATCCGGAGCTCCGCCGTGATGCGTCCCGGACGAGGCGACATGACGATGACTCGCGTCGACAGATAGACCGCCTCGTAAAGATTGTGGGTCACGAACAGCACGGTCAGCCGGCGCCGCGCCCACAGCGCCAGGAGCTCGTCGTCCAGCCGCTCGCGGGTGATCTCGTCGAGCGCCCCGAACGGCTCGTCCATCAGCAGCAGTTGCGGCTTCGTCACCAATGCCCGTGCGATCGACACCCGCATCTGCATGCCGCCTGAGAGCTCGCGCGGATAGGCTCGATCGAACTCGGCCAATCCCACGGTGCGAAGCGCGTCGGTCACCTTGTCGTCGGCGTCGGCGATGCCGGCGAGTTCGAGCGGCAGGCGCACGTTGCGGCGGACGTTGGCCCAGGGCATGAGGGTCGGACTCTGGAACACGAACCCGAGACTCACGTCGGTTGCGCGCGCCACCGTGCCCGCGGTGGGCTGCAGCAACCCGGCGGCGAGGCGCAGCAGGGTGCTCTTGCCGCAGCCGGAGGGGCCGATCAGCGAGACGAACTCGCCCGGCGCCGCCGAAAGCGTCGTCGTGTCCAGCGCGGCGACGCCGGTGGGATAGGTGACGCTCGCCCCGTGCAGCGAGACGAGCGCTTCGGAATCAGCGGCGGTTCGCTCGGTCACGGGGTGGGATTGTAGCGGGACGACCGAGCGGGAGAGCCGGTGCCATGATAGGTTTGCGCCCGTCCCACAACCCCTCGAATGTTCCCGCCATGATGAAGACCCTGTTCTCCCTGGAAGGTCGGACCGCGCTGGTCACCGGCGGATCGCGCGGCATAGGCCGCATGATCGCCGAAGGCTTTCTCGATTTCGGCGCGAAGGTCTACATCTCGGCGCGCAAGGCGGACGCCTGCGATGCCACTGCCGCCGAGCTCTCGGGGCCGGGTCGCACGTGCATCTCGCTGCCGCAGGACGTGTCGACGGTGGACGGGTGCCGCGCGCTGGCAGCGGAGATCGGACGCCGCGAACCGGGCCTCGACATCCTGGTGAACAATGCTGGTGCCGCGTGGTCGGCCGAGTTCGACGAGTTTCCCGAGAGCGGCTGGGACAAGGTGATGAACCTCAACGTCAAGTCGCCGTTCTTCCTGACCCAGGCGCTCCACGGTGCGCTCAAAGCCACCGCGAGCGACGAGCGGCCGGCCAAGGTCATCAACATTGCTTCGATCGACGGCATCCGGCTGAACCCGCTCGAGACCTACTCGTATCACGCGTCCAAGGCGGCGCTGATCTACCTCACACGCCGCATGGCCGCAAAGCTGGTCCATGACCGCATCGTCGTGACGGGCATTGCCCCGGGGCCGTTCGCGTCGCAGATGAATCGTGCAGCCCGCGACCATGCCGACGAGGTGGCCGCGCGCACACCGTTGCGCCGCATCGGAACCCCGGAGGATATGGCGGGCGCTGCCATCTATCTGGCTTCGCGCGCGGGGGACTACGTCGTGGGCGATACGATCGCCGTGGATGGCGGCATCGCGTACGCCAACCTCGCTCCGGGGCCGAGCTGACGGTCGAGTGGTTTGCTAGCAAGCGCTCGGCATACGAGGAATGCGATAATGTGCTCGCATGAATGCGCGAGCATGATACGCGCACGACAAACGAGGCATCCGAGCCTGCGGACTTTCTCCCGCGGTCAGGCGTGTCGTCGTCAAGACGAGTCCGTGGTCCCGCGAGCCCGCTGCCCATTGGGGGCATCATCATGGACATCCTCTTCAGCCCCGTTGCCCTCGTTGCATCGGTCGCCCTGGCGACGCTCCTCCTCGCGCTGATCTCCGGCATCGTCCGGTACATTCCGAACTCGCGCGTGGGCGTGGTCGAGAAACTGTGGAGCACGCACGGATCGATCGATCAAGGCCTGATCGCGTTGGGCGGCGAAGCCGGGTTTCAGCCGGATACGCTGCGTGGCGGCTTCCACTTCTTCGTCCCCTTCCAGTATCGCGTGCACCGCGTGCCGCTGGTGACGATCTCCCAGGGGAAGATCGGGTACGTCTTCGCGCGCGACGGCCGACCGCTCGCACCTTCGCAGACGCTCGCGAGCAACGACGCGGCGCAGAATTTCGAGGACGTGCGGGAATTTCTGCAGGCAGGCGGCCAGAAGGGGCCGCAGCGGAAGATCCTGCGCGAGGGCACTTATGCGTTCAATCTGGCGCAGTTCGTCATTCTCACCGACGACGGCACGCTGTCGCTCGATCTTGACGACAGCGAGAGCGTGTTGTTCGAGCAGATGGTGAACATCATCCGGGAGCGCAACGGTTTCGCGCCGGTGGTGATCCGGGACGAAGCCGACAGGATCGGCGTGGTCACGGCCCACGACGGTCCGTCTCTGCCCCCGGGGGAGATCGTCGCCCCGACCGTGAGCGATGATGCGGCGGACGTCGAGCGTTTCCACGGCAACTTCCAGGACATCGAGAAGTTCCTGAAGGCGGGCGGCTTTCGTGGGCGTCAATACCAGGTGTTGGTCGACGGGACCTACTACATCAACCGGCTGTTCGCCACCGTGGAGCTGATCGGCAAGACGGTCGTGCCGGTGGGCTCGGTGGGAGTGGTCGTGTCGTACACCGGCAAGGAGGGCAAGGACGTTTCCGGCGAGGAGTATCGCCACGGCGAACTGGTGGACCGCGGGTCGCGCGGTGTCTGGTCCGAGCCGCTGCTGCCCGGGAAGTACGCCTTCAACACCTATGCCGGTCAGGTGATGCTGGTTCCGACGACCAATTTCATCCTGAAGTGGAGCGCGGAAGTTACCCGGGAGCACAAGTTCGACGAGAACCTGACGGAGGTCTCGCTCATCACCAAGGATGCGTTCGAACCGACGCTTCCGCTCTCGGTCGTCGTGCACATCGACTACAAGAAGGCACCGCTGGTGGTGCAGCGCTTCGGCGACATCGAGCGGCTGGTGGAGCAGACGCTCGATCCCATGGTGTCGGCCTACTTCAAGAACATCGCGCAGACCAGGACGCTGATCGAGCTGATCCAGCAGCGCAGCGAGATCCAGAATCAGAGTTCGGTGGACAAGAAGAGCATGTTCGCTGCGTACTCCCTGGAGCTGCAGGAAGTGCCGATCGGAACACCCCACTCCTCGAAGGGGACCAACGAGCAGATCGAGCAGATCCTGGTGCAGTTGCGCGAGCGCCAGGTGGCCCAGGAGAAGGTCGAGACCTACAAGCTCAAGGAGTCGGCGGCCGTGCAGGAGCGCACGCTGCGCGAAGCGGAGGCCAAGGCCGAGCGGCAGAAGGGCATCACCGCCTCGCCGATCTCGATCGAGATCAAGAACAACGAGGGACGCGCCGCGCTCGCGTTCGCGCAGCAGGACGCGGAGCGCATCAAGGTCGCGGCCGGCGCCAACGCCGCCCGCGTCAAGCTCGAGGCCGAGGCGACCGCCGAGAAGCTGCGCGTCGAAGGCGAGGGCGAGGCGAGGAAGGTGGAGCAAGTCGGTCTGGCGCAGGCGCGGGCGACGGAAGCCCAGGTGAACGCGTTCGGCGGCCCCCAGTACCAGCTCACGCTGCAGGTGATGGCCCGCTTCGCCTAGGCGGTCGAACGCGGCCACATCGACATCGTGCCCAAGGTCATGGTCGGCGGTGGCGCGGACGGGGCCGGGGGCAATCCGCCGGGCGGGAACATGCTGGGGGCGCCGATGGCGATGATGCTGTCGGGTCAGGCTGGGCTTAGTCCTCTGAGCTCACGCAACGATGAGTCGGGGAAGGGAGCGGTGTAAGCGGTGACATCGGCCCCCTTCCATATACGTCAGGGCCTGCCACCTCCCGCGGATCGCGATCGTATCGACATAAAAATGACTCCGTGGAGGATGAATCACCCTCCTGGGCATGACCGGGTTGCCAAGAGACCCCCCTTACCAGAGCGCGATGGCGAGCCATTCCGTTTACACTGTAATTGCCAGCCCCAATTCTCCCCGGTGAACCCGCTGCTCGAAAGGATCAAAGGAGGTCCGCTATGAACCGTCTCATCGAGGCTTGCCGCGCGTTGCTCGTCGGCGGGGCGCTTCTGTCATCGTCCCTCTCAGCAAATGCCGCAGTTTTCCAGGCCGACGGCACCAATAGTTTTGTAGACAACCTCACCACCGGAATCTTTAATTCGTACTCTCTAACGGCACCAATTCAGGCTGGCGATGGCGTTGTTTTCAGCGACAACAATCCAAACACCCACGACATGACCCTTGATACCAGTTCTCTGGCAAGCGGAGGGGGATTGCATTCGCATAGCTATGCCAAACTCATAACTCGGCCAGGCTACACCACGCGGTACGAGGTGAATTCGATTGCCGACGCCATTGCCACGTTTCAGGATGTAGTCGTTACGGGGCCAGCAGGCGGATCGATAACGACCTCATTGAACCTGGTCCTATCCGGTACCAACACCGCAGGCGCATCGGGGGGGGCGGGTGCGCTCGCGCTCGCAAACAGTCAGGTGTTAATCAACCTGAACGGAAACGGCAACTTCGCGGGTTCTGGAACCTACTATTACAAAGCCCATTCGGATCGCGCGGCAGAAGTGTTGAGCAACGGGATTCTTTCCGGTTGGCCGTCGGGAAACGCGGTGACCTCTCTTCCTTTCAACATTCTGGTCGGCGTTCCGTTTACAGTCCGTCTCGAACTGGATACGACCTCCCAAGCGCAGCACAGCGCTCAGTTTGGCGTTTTCCCTCCAGGGTCAACAGCCGAGGCGAATACGGACTTCTCGAACACCCTTACGTTCGCCTTGAGCGGTCCCGTGTTCAACTTGCCTGCCGGCTACACCGCAAACTCCGTCGAGGCGGGTATCGTGAACAATGTCTTCATTTCCACGGTTCCAGAGCCGTCGGTTGCAGTGCTCGTCGCTTTCTCGGTATTCACTCTTTGTGCGTTTCGACGGTTGCGTCCCGTGCGTCCCGCCTAAGCGAAACATTGGCGGCGGAGTGGGACCCACTACTGATTCTCACCAAAAGAAGACCACTCGTCGCGAGAAGCGGAGGCCAAGGCGAACGCCGAGAAGCTGCGCGTCGAAGGCGAGGGAACGATGAACGCGGAAGCCTACACCGCCGGTCTCGAGATTGGCCTGGAAGGGATGTCGGCGTGGTTCGCCTACGCCCAAGAACTGAAGGCCCTGCAGGACCAGCGGGCAGCCGAAGGGAAGTCCATCACCCAGGAGGACGTGAACGCCGCGCTCGCCGGGGTGAACGATGCCGTGTCGAAGGCGAGGAGCAATGGCTGAGGTACGGCGCCATTCCGCCGCGTCCAGCCTGTTTCCGGGCGGGCTGGGGCGAAATTCCCCAGGGAATCATGGTGGGCGGTACTGGGATCGAACCAGTGGCCCCTGCCGTGTGAAGGCAGTGCTCTACCGCTGAGCTAACCGCCCGCCGAAAGCAAGGCGCGGATTACAGCATAGACCCCGCTGGGCGGTCAAACCGCCGGGGCCGCCCGTACAATGCGCACTTTTTCGCTGTCTTGCCATGATCCGCACCCGCTTCGCCCCCAGTCCTACGGGCTATCTCCACATCGGCGGCGCCAGAACGGCGCTGTTTTCCTGGGCCTTCGCACGCCGGCACGGCGGTACGTTCGTGTTGCGGATCGAGGACACGGACGTGGAGCGGTCCACGGCGGCGTCCACCCAGGCGATCCTGGATGCCATGGACTGGCTCGGTCTGGACTACGACGAAGGGCCGTTCTATCAGATGCAGCGGCTCGACCGGTATCGCGAGGTCTGCGCCCGGCTGATCGCCGAGGGCAAGGCATACCACTGCTACGCCTCGAAGGAAGAGCTGGACGAGATGCGCGAGCAGCAGCGCGCCCGCGGCGAGAAGCCGCGCTACGACGGCCGCTGGCGCCCCGAGAATGCGCGCGGGCGCACCCCGCCCGCCGGCGTGCAGCCCATCGTGCGCTTTCGCAACCCGGACGACGGCGTCGTGACCTGGGACGACCTGGTGAAGGGCGAGATCACTTTCGCCAACACCGAACTGGACGACCTGGTGATCATGCGGGCCGACGGCGTCCCCACCTACAACTTCGGCGTGGTGGTGGACGACATCGACATGCGGATGACCCATGTGATCCGCGGGGACGACCACGTCAACAACACGCCGCGGCAGATCAACATCTATCGGGCGCTGGGTGCCGAGGTACCGCGGTTCGGGCATGTGCCCATGATCCTGGGGGAGGACGGCGAGCGGTTGTCCAAGCGCCATGGCGCGGTGAGCGTCATGCAGTATTTCGACGACGGCTACCTGCCCGAGGCGATCGACAACTACTTCGCCCGCCTGGGGTGGTCCCACGGCGACGACGAGATCTTCTCCATGAAGCAGTTCGTCGAGTGGTTCGACCTGGCCCACATCAGCCGTAGCCCGGCCAAGTTCAACCCCGAGAAGCTGCTGTGGCTCAACGCGCACTACATCAAGGCGGCGGATGACGCGCGGCTCGCGGCGCTGGCCGAGCCCTTCCTGCGCAAGGACGGTTGCGACCCGTCCCAGGGTCCGGCTCTCGAGAAGGTCGTGGGGCTGCTCAAGGAGCGGGTCAACACGATCGCGGAGCTGGCGGATGCGGCGGTGTACTTCTACCGTCGTATCGAACCGGCCGAGGCACTGCGCGAGCAGCACTACGTGGCGGGCCTGGGCACGGCCGTCGACGCCCTGCGCGGCCGGCTGGGCAACATCGACTGGAACAAAGTAGCGATCAGCGACGCCATGAAGGCCGTGGTGGCCGAGCGTGGGCTCAAGATGCCCAAGCTCGCCATGCCCCTGCGGGTGATGGTGACCGGCGAGCCGCAGTCCCCGTCCATCGATGCCGTGCTGGAGGTTCTGGGCCGCGAAACGACCCTGGCGCGCATGGATGCCGAGCGCCTGCGCATCCCCGACTGACTTTCCTTTACAGGGGAGGGGGTCATCCCTATAATGCGCGCCTCGTCCGGAGGGGGTATAGCTCAGCTGGGAGAGCGCTTGCATGGCATGCAAGAGGTCAGCGGTTCGATCCCGCTTACCTCCACCACCAAAGTGACAACCGACGAAGTCCCGTTCGTCTAGAGGCCTAGGACACTACCCTTTCACGGTAGGTACGCGGGTTCGAATCCCGCACGGGACGCCAAATAAAAACGCCACCATCCGGTGGCGTTTTTATTTGGCGTCCCGTGCGGGTACTTCGAGAACCCGCCGGTTTGACCAGGTCGCACTGCGACCTGGGACGCCGGCACGCATAAGCGTGCAGGCGGTCCTGCGGAGCCCGCTCCGCAGGATTCTTCTTCGCCTTAAGGCGAAGAAGAACAATCCCGCACGAGGACTGCTTGCGTTCAGATGAAACGTGCAGCCGCGAGAACCCGCCGGTTCGACCAGGTCGCATCGCGACCTGGGACGTCAACGCGCCTAAGCGCGTTGGCGGTCCTGCGGATCCTGCTCCGCAGGATTCTTCTTCGCCTTTAGGCGAAGAAGAACAATCCCGCACGGGACGTGCTCGCATCCAGGGAGTGCGTCCACGCGAGGTAAGGAGCTCATTGACCAGTTCGTGACCGGTCCGATGAGCGCGCAGGCGGTCCAGGCCGTGTCGCTGGCGTTCAAGAAGGCGCTGATCGAGCGCGCCCTGGGGGCGGAGCTGAGCCACCACCTGGGCTACACGCCCGGGAGCGCCAAGCCCGAAGAAGCCACCAATCATCGCAACGGCGTG